>Ga0310330_100032_pt1 | contig 49577 bp, 52 predicted proteins | sample LakMicDCLTotalB5_FD_195544 | JGI IMG/M metagenome (GOLD analysis project Ga0310330, IMG submission 195544) | Enriched freshwater cyanobacterial communities from Lake Michigan, Michigan, United States - MI23.DCL.Total.B5 (v2) (version 2) | ecosystem: Environmental > Aquatic > Freshwater > Lake... | reverse complement strand
GCAGGTGGGCTGCTCTCAACCGGCTGGGGGGCAGAACTGGCGGAATCGCTCACCGTTACAGGCCCTCAAGGGATCACATTTGCATTTTAGACAGTGCCCAGTTAGACGGACCCAGCTCGCTGGGTGAGGGTGCCCCCAGACCAAGCAGGTGGCGAGGTTTTACCAGTCGTCGCTGGCGGCCTGATCCCATCCGTCCCCTACGGCGGTTGCTTTGGTCTCAGGGGCGTGGGGAGGGGGCGTGCTGGCGGCTGGGGCCTTGCGAATCACCCGAAAGGGCACGGCCACCGTGGGTGCTGGATCTCCTGGCGCCCGGGAAGGGCCTGCTTGAAATGGGTTCCGTGATGGCCCGTTGGATCGTTCTTTGGATTGGCCCTTGGCTGGGCTCTGTGTTGGGCTCTTGGCTTGGCTCTCAACATCTGGCCAGATCTCGTGGTCGGGCCCTCCGGCTTGGTAGGTCGGGCGTCGGGTTGGCGTGGCCCGAGCCCCAGGACCCAGGCGCAGGGCAAGGCCGGTAGCGGCCGCACTGATGGCCGCACCGCCTCCGGCGGCGATGCTCAGCCAAAGCCCGATCGACAGCGTGGGTGAGGTCCAGGTGAGCAGGCGCAAGGCCACCACAGGCCGTGGGTTGATCGCCCCAACCAACACAACGACCAGCAAAGGAGCCAGCAGGGGAAGCAGCAATAGCCGTTGCAGCAGAAGCACAGCAGGGGTATCGGGTGGGGGCTACTCGGCCTGATCGGCTTGAGCTGAGTTTGGGCGGCCCAGGGCTCCCTGCCAACGGTTGAGGTTGCCTAGGTCGTAGCCGAGTACGTCGAAGACGCGGATGACCAGAAAATCCACCATGTCTTCGATGGATTGGGGCTGGTGATACCAGGCGGGCACTGGGGGTGCAATGCGGGCCCCAGCTTCAGCCAGGGTGGTCAGATTGCGCAGGTGAATGAGGTTCCAGGGGGTTTCCCGCGGGCAAATCACCAGGGGCCTGCCTTCCTTGAGGTGCACATCGGCGGCCCTCTCTACAAGGTCCAAGGCCACCCCCGAGGCGATCCGACCGACAGTGCCCATCGAGGCGGGGAGGATCACCATTCCCTTGGTGCGAAAGCTACCGCTGGCGATGCCCACCGACTGGTCACTCCAGCGATGGCAACGCAGCTGGCCCCCCGCCATCCCCGTGCGCTCCCGCCAAAATGCTTCCTGGGCTCGCGGTTCCAGGGGCACCCGGATGCCGAGCTCCGCTTGCCACACCCCAATGGCTCCCTTGGAGGTGACCACTTCCACGGTTTCACCAGCCTCCAGCAACAGCTGGAGCGCCCGCTCGGCTAGGGGTTGGGCCGAGGCCCCTGAGATGGCTAGAACGATGGGATCGGCCGAGGGCACTGGGTTCAGGCCTCGGTGATCACGGGAATGGGTGCAAAGGGGTCTCCTTGGCCGGCGAGGGATTCGGTTTCACTGCCATCCCCATCACCATCAGCCCCCTCGGGTAGGACGACGGCCAGATCAATTTGGTGTCGCAGGGGATCAACCTTTTGAATCTCCACCTCGACCCGGTCGCCGAGCCTGTAGGTGCGGCGGTTTTTGCGACCCACGAGGCGGTTCTGGCGGGAGCGGTACTCGTACCAGTCGTCCTTGAGGGAACTCACGTGCACCAGGCCTTCCACCTGGGAGGGGGGCACCTCCACAAAGAAGCCGTAGCTCTGAACGCCACTAATCACGCCAGGCAACACCTGGCCCACCAGGGGTTCGGCTTGCCGTGCCTGGGCCATCGACAGCAAATCCTTGTGGAGTTCGGCCATGAAACGCACCCGCCCGTTGAGCCGTTGCACCAGGCCATGGTCGAGGGCTTCCTTGTACGGGGTCAGGCCACTGGGGGCTAGCAGGGGCCAATCGATGGCGCCGATGCAGCCATCGGAGCTGAGGTCCACGCTGGTTTTGTGGCGCACGCTGGGGCGATCCTTGCCTTCGGTGAGCAGCAACACCAAAACGTGCTGGTTCCAGAGATCGGCGTAATGGAGAGCCGGTGAGCACCAAGGGGCCAGGGCCGCACCGTCGCCCTTGAGCCCAGCGAGGGCATGGTCTCCGGTTTCGTTCGCCAAAAGTATTGGCTTGAGGGCACCCTGCAGTTGCTGTTGTAGGGCCCGGTTGCGATCGGTGGTGGCAAAAGCAGCGGCCAACTCGGCAGCGCTGGCATCACCCTCTTCGCTCAGTTCCAGGGGAATGTCGAGGGCCAGGGCCGCCTTGGCAACGTCATTGAGGTCGTTGGGATCGGCAGCGGCGTTGGTGCCAAACAGAGCCGGCAGGGAAAGGGCTGACAGGTGTTGGCCTAGGGCCCGTTCTGCCACGAGAACGCACTCCCGCACCAGGGCCATGGGGTGGTGCATCGGCAGTTGGACAAACCAGCCATGCAGGGGGCTGTCTGGGCCAGGAATGGCCAAATCGCCCAGGCTTTCGATGGCTGGCAGCCCTAAATCCAGGTCGATGGATCCTTGGGAAAGCCGTTGCTGGTGCAGGAGTTCCGCCACGGCCACCAGGTTTTCCAGTTGTTGCTGGTGGTCCTTGATGGCTTTCAGAGCTGCCGGCACCGTGCGGCTCTTGGGCTTGCGTTCCGCCAGGGCAGTCAGGGCTGCGGCATCAACCGTGGCGACGGGTTTGATCCGACTCCGGCTGAAGCGGTAGTGCTCCAATGTGCCGTCGCTATTGAGATCAAGGGCTACGGAGAGGGCGTCCTGGTCGTCGCCGGCGCTGAAGGCTGCTGCCTTGGCGAGGGCAGGTGGGAGTAGGGGGAGCCACTGACGACCCACGCAGAGCGCCTCGCCCTGGTCGCGCAGCCAAAGGTCGAGGGCGGAGCCCAGGCCCACCCGCTCAGCCACGGCTGGGCTGTGAACCCAAAGGGTCCAGCCGCCATCCCGCTCTTCCAGGCAGATGGCAGTTCCACCAGGGGCCTCCTTGCCCGACCATCCCTGGAGCAAGAGCGCGGGTTGGGCGGTGAGGTCGGCGCGGTCCTTGGGGGCTAGGGCTTTCAGCGTGGCCCGCGGTGCAGCGGCGCGTTCATGCAGGTGATGCTTGGTGAGGAGAAGGTCGAGATCGGCGGCCTCCCCTCCCTTGACGGGCAGCTGCCTGGCCACGTGGCCCTGGGGCGAAAATTGGCCAACGGGATAGCGATCCACCAACACTTCGACCACGGAGGTGCTCTCTGGATCAAGGTGTTTGGCGTCGCCTTCGGGCAGCTCAATGCTGGTGAGCAGCCTGTCGTCGAGGGGAGTTGCCACCAGCCGGGACTCTTGCTGTTCCACCTGGGCGAGCAGGGAAGCCGTGCGGCGCTCGAGAATGCATTGAACCCCGCCTTCGGGGGAGCGGCGGCGGCCCCCTTCGCGGGTCACTTTCACCAGCACCCGGTCGCCATTCCAAGCGTGGTTGAGCTGGTGGTCGCGGATGTAGATGTCCTCGCCGCCGTCTTCCCGTAGGGCAAAACAAAACCCCTTGCTGGAGCACCGCAGCCTGGCGGGAATCAATTCCGGGTCTTCCCGGCGCTGGATGCCGTCTTCAGCTTCCTGCACCACCCCAATCTTGATCAGGCCATCCACACCGATCCGCAGTTGCTGCTTCTCGGCTTTTTGGCTCAGGCCAAGCGCCTTTTCCAGCTTGGCAATAGGTAGGGCTTCTTCGGCGGGAAGCTGGTCGAGCAGGTCGGCGACCGTGAACTTCATCGGCTTGGTCAGCTGGTTGGAGGGGGACCACCGCGAGAGGCCCCAAAGGGCGCAGCATGGTGGGGAATGGGGCAGGGCAGTCTGGGCTCGGAGCGATGCCCACGGCCGCCAGGCCTTTGATCATCACTTTAGGGGGTCTACGGACCCTTGAGTTTCTGCCTCGTCTCCAGCCTCTGCGCTGGTGCTGGAGCGTTGGATGAGGCGTAGACCAATCACGAGAAATCCCACCGATGCGGCCAACTGCAGGGCATTGGTTGGGATTACCGCCGAGAGGGAACCTCCAGCGGCGGCCCCGAGCAGGCTGGCTAAGACCAAGGCTGCGGAGCTGCCAGCAAAGACGGCCCCAGGTCGGCTTGAGGTGCCGCTGATCGTGACAATCGCCAATTGGGTTTTATCGCCCAATTCGGCCAGGAACACCGTGACAAATGTGGAGGCGAGGAGCGCGAGGTCCATGGTTGGGCTTCAGGTCAATGGTTCTTGGTCAAGTCAGGGGAAGGGATTCGGGAGCTAGGGCCACGACCGCCTGCCGTCCCAGCCAGAGGCCTAGGGCCACCATCAGGATCCCGGCCAACCGTTCCAGTTGTTGGGGGGGCATCAGTTTGGAGAGCCAGCGGCCCAGCAGAACACCAACCAAGCTGGAGCAGATCAGGGCCAGGGAGGCCCCAAGGAACACCACCCCAGGCTTGCCGGACTGGGCCGAAAGCAACAGGGCGGCGAGTTGGGTCTTGTCGCCCAATTCAGCCAAAAAGACCGTGGTGAAGGTGGTGATGAAGGCCACTCCCCAGGCGGGTGCCGAACCGTTCTCCGGGATTGGGGTCCCCCCTTTGTCTGGTTGGTCTTGTTGCGCTGACTGGACTGGTTGAGCTGGTTCCTGGTTCGGGCTGGCTTCGGGATCGGGACTCATGGCTGCCGGCGGATCGCCCTGAGGAATCGGCGCATCACCCTGCCACGGCCGCCATGCTCGCTGCGGATTTGTTGCTTGCAGCAGGCAATGGCGAAGCCATCGGCATCTTCTGGGTCTCCGTCTGGGCTATCTCCAAAGAGGCTCATTAAGTTGCTGACGCGGCAGAAATCGGGGCGGGTGTCGTAAATGCGGCAGCTGCGGGAACCGGTGTTGAAGTGGATGCACCAGCCATCGGCTCCCACCATCGAGAGGTAGAGCTCCCGCTGGGATTCGCTGAGGGCCCCAAGGGCGTCTTGGCGTTCGCCCGGATCCAAGCGGCAGCATGATCCGCACTGGCTAATGCACTGCCATCGCTCTTCGGTACCAGCCATCCCAGTTGCTTCGGCTTCCGTCTATTCAGTCACAGCGCAAGGTTCGCTGTGACAAGCCATCACTGTTACGACGTGACAAGCCGTCACAGTGGCGACCGGACCCTTGTGGACAGCCCTGCGGGGCTTCTATCCTGATTGCAGCGCTAACGAACCGGATTCCCATGGGCATCGACATTCATCTGATCGCCAACTTTGCGGCCCTTGCCCTGATTACCCTTGCCGGCCCAGCCGTGATCTTCCTGCTTTTCTACCGCCGCGGCGCCCTCTAGGCCCGAAGACCCCAGGCCCTCGAGCTTCCCAAAGCCCGGTATCCCCCTAGGGTGCCGGGCTTTTTTGCGGCTTTTTGCCGAGACCCCAAAGGGCGTGATAGATGGGCTCTGGCTGGATTTTGCGCCCAATCACAGCCCCAATCACGGCGCTCAGCAGCATGCCGAAGAGCCATTGCTGATCGCCCAACATCCGCAGGGAAAACAGAATGGTCATTAAGGGCAGTTGGGTGGCACCGGCAAGGCCGGCCGCCATACCGAGGGCCAATCCCAATTGACCATTGCCCCCCAGCAACTCAAGGCTGCCACTGCCAAAGACGGCGCCAATGGCAAAGGCAGGGTCGATCAGCCCCCCTGGGATTCCGGCTCCGAGGGCCAGCACCGGAGCCACGAGCCGGGCGGCAAGCAGCAGTAACCAGCCGATCAGATCGATCGGAGATCCGGGTACGGGCAAGCTTCCGCTATCGCCCAGCAGGTGCCCCATCAGGGCTTCGCCATCGCCGCCACTCAGGCCACCGCTCAGTAGCGCAATCAGGGCCAAGCAGCCCCCAAGGGCCACGCCCCAGGCCAGGGGTCTGCGGTTGACCCTTGGCTTCAGCCAGGCCGTGGTGTGAAAGAGCAGCCGGGCAAACAATCCGCCAAGCCAGCCCCCCACCAAACCCACGGGGAGGGCAAGCACCAGCTGCACCCACTCGGCTTCTGGTGCCTGGATCAGGCCCAGGATGAACACCGGGGTGCCGGTGAGGTTGCTCACCAGCGCGGCCGCCAGGCAGACCACCAGGGCTGGCCACACAATCGATGGCAGGAACCGCCCTGTCAGCTCTTCAAAGACAAAAACGGTGCCCATCAGGGGGCTGTTGAAGCCGCCAGCGAGGCCGGCTCCGGCGCCAATGGTCACCAGGTTGGTTTCGTTGAATCCGGCCAAGAGCTGTGGGAAGCGTTTCTTGAGGGCAAGGGCCACGGAGGCACCCACTTGCACCACAGGACCCTCCCGCCCCAGGGGCATCAGGGCAAGGCTGGCAGCGCTCCAAAGCGAGAGCCGCTGGATCGTGGGTTTCAAGCCCAGCAAGGTGCTGGCTGAACCTGGCTCCTCAATGCTCTCGATGGTTTGGGGGATGCCTGACCCGGCCCCGGATTTAAAGCGCCCTGCCTGGAGCCACAGCAACACGGGCATCACCACCAGCGGCGCCAGCGCTTGGGCCAGGTTGCCCAGGTGCCACGCCTGATTGTTGAAGCCGGGCAGGCCATGGAGGAGCTGGGCCTGCCAGCCATCGACCATGTTGAGAGGCAGGCAGGCCACCCCGACGGCCCCACCAAACACCACCAGTTGCAGCAGGGTGGCCAGGGGGCGTTTCAGACGAACCGTCCTGAAGGCAGAGTCCATGGGTTGCCCAACCTGGGATGGCGCTTCTTTCGATACTGATGCGGTCACTCGTGAGTCCATCAGGCCACCAAACCCAGGGCCATGGCGGCTTCTTGAAGCAGGGACCGAATGTAGGGATGTTGCTCCATTGCGGCATTGTCGCTGCGGATCTCCTCACCGGCGGCATTGCGCACGACCCATCCATCCCCTTCCATGCGGCACCAATAGGTGCGCTCGCGCCGCCTCAGCACCACGTCCCTGGTGCCATCGGCCCCGCAATTGGGCCGTACCCCCACCAGCTCGAGCTGGAGTCGGGGCTGGCCTTGCCAGGAGTCCAGCTTTAAGCGGTAGGCCACGTCCACGCAGGCGGGCAGGTTGGCTTCCCCTTGCCAGCGCCATCCCATGGCCCGTAGCTGGTTCGCCTCCTGTTCCAATTCCAGTTGGAGGTGTCCCCCCCGCAGCAATTTCTGGGACACCACGCGGCAACCAGCACTCCAAAACAAGGGCTGGGGATGGCCGATCCCAAAGGGTTCGAGCCGTTGCAATTGGTGGTAGAAATCGCGATCAATCTGGTCGAAGCGCAGCAGGGCTTCGGGCTCAACCGGGTTGCCCCTACCGGTTGTTTCCAGCCAACTCTGGGCAAGCCCATTGAGCTGCTGATGCAATTCGGCAACCCTTTCGGCCTTGATGGTGAATCCACCGGCGGCGGGGTGCCCCCCAAAGCGCTCGAGGAGCGGGGCGCATTGCTTGAGGGCCTGATCCACCGCAAATCCCTTGGGTGAGCGCACCGAGGCCCGTAACCGGCCATTGCCTTCGCCGGCCAAAAGGGCAGCCGGAAGGCCAAAACGATCGACCAGCCGGGCCGCCACGATGCCGATGACACCGTGATGCCAATGGCTTTGGGCCAGCAACAGAAACGGGGGACGCTGGGGGCCATCGGCGTCCAAGAGGGCCAGGGCCTCCGCTTCGATGGCACTGCAAAGTTCCCGCCGTTGCCGGTTGAGGCCTTCACACTCCCGGGCCAATTCCAGGGCCCTGTTGTTGTCTTCGGTGGTGAGCAGCTCTACCACCAATTGGGGATCCCCCAGGCGCCCCACCGCATTGATGCGGGGCGCGATCTGGAAACCCACGGCCTGGGCATCGAGGGGGCTGTCGTCGAGCCCGGCCAATTGCTGCAACGCTTGAAGACCCGCCAGGGGGCTCTTGACCAGGTGGGGCAGCCCATCGATGAGCCAGCGCCGATTCACCCCCACCAAGGGGGCCATGTCGGCGATGGTGCCGATGCAAAACAGGTTCCGGGCCACTTCGAGCCCGTCTTGACGCTTGAGGCTTTGGCAGAGGGCTGCTGCGAGCACATAGGCCAATCCAACCCCCGCCAAACCCCGGTAGGGCGAATCAACTGGGGTTCGCTCCGGATGCAGCAGGGCCAGGTGCGGTGGCATCTGGGCAGGGAGGGTGTGGTGGTCCGTGAGGATCACCTCAACGCCCAGCTCCTCGGCCCGCTCCAGGGCTTCTTTGGCAGAAACTCCGTTGTCCACAGTGATCAGCAGCCGGATCCCCTCGGTCGCAAGCCTGTCCACCATGGCGGCATTCAGGCCATAGCCCTCCTCCATGCGGCTGGGAATGGCTGCAACCGGCTGGGCCCCTAACCGTTGCAAGACCCCCACCAGTAAGGCCGTGCTGGTCATGCCATCGGCGTCATAGTCGCCGCAGATGGCCAGGCTCTCTCCCGCCGCACAGGCCCCGCGCAGCCGCTTGACCGCCTTGGCCAGGTCGGGAAAGTGGCCCTTGGCCGCTGGGGCGATTGGTGGTTCGAGCAGGGCCTCAACGCTTTCGGCCGTGCAAAAACCCCGCCGCCACAGGAGGGCCAGCAGGGGAAGCGGCAGGGCGGCCTTGCCTGGGCCATTGAGCGCTTCCAGGCTGCCGTCGAGGGGCAGGGGAGTTGGCAACTGCCAGCGTTGCTCGTGGAGCGCAGGGAGCAACGGAGCGGGGCCAAGGATTTGGCCATTCTGCGGCGCCACCCCTACGCCGCCATCCCGGTAATTTGGGCCCATTCGCGCTGTTCCCGATGGGGTTTGCTGCCCTGCTGTGGGATGTGGACGGCACCCTCGCTGAAACCGAACGCGATGGCCACCGCAGGGCCTTCAACCGGGCCTTTCGCCAGGCGGGTTTATCGGCCCATTGGGATGTGGATCGGTATGGCGAGCTCTTAGCCATCGCCGGAGGCGCTGAGCGGATTAGTGCCTATCTCACCGGCGAGGAGGGCCAGCCCCCCGATCCCCAGCGGGTGGCAGCGCTCCATGCCAGCAAGCAACGCCATTACGCCGCCCTGGTGGCGGAGGGGGAGTTGGCGCTGCGACCTGGGGTGCGCCAACTCATTGAAGCTGCGGCGGCAGCGGGTTGGCGCCAGGCGATCGTGACCACCAGTGGTCGGGGGGCGGTCGATGCCTTGGCGAACCAGCTTTTCGCCGACCTGCTCGGGGCCTTTGATGTGTGGGTTTGCGGAGGCGATGTGGCCCGCAAAAAACCGCATCCCGAGGCCTATCGCTTAGCCCTGGAGCTGCTGGAGCTGGACCCCAGAGAGGCCTGCGCCATCGAGGATTCCAGTGCTGGTCTAACGGCTGCCCTCGGGGCCGGGCTGGCTTGTGTGGTGAGCTTGAGCCATTACAGCGGCCAGGAACCAGGTGACCGTTTTGCGGGAGCTGCTGCCGTCGTCGACAAGTTGGGCGATGGGGCCCAGGTTCTCCAGGGGCTGCCTTGCCAGGATGGACGAATCACGCTCTCCTACCTGGAGTTGTTGCGGTGAGTCGCCTGCCGATCCAGTCCACCCGGTTTCAGCGTTTTAGTGAACGGCTGACTGCCGTGGTGCTGGGTAATTGGCGGGGCAATTGGCGCCATCGCAGCGCCGTGCTCCTGGCGCTGCTGGTGGGGTTCTACGCAGGCAGCAATCTGACGGCCTATTTCGTAATTGTCTTCCCAGGGGGGCGCCCGGCCCTCGTGTTGGCCCTGGTCGTGCTGCTCGAACTGATCGTTCGCCTGCGCGGCCGCCTGGTTTCCCAGACCCCTGGGCTCGCCTGGGTGATCGCCGACAACCTGCGCCTCGGTTTGGTTTATGCCGTGGTGCTTGAAGCTTTCAAGCTCGGCTCTTGAGCGAAGAATCTCGCTGCGGTCTCTCCGCCACTGATCTGGTAGCCACTGATCTGGTAGCCACCGATCCGGCGCATGAGGTTGTGGCCATGGATCCCCTGCTGCTGGCGGGGTTGGCCATGCCCATGCTTGCCCAGGTGGAAGAGCTGGTTGGCTCCTCTCAACGCCCTGTGCTGGCGCTCAATGGCCCGGTGGGGGCGGGTAAGAGCCGGTTCTGCCAGCAACTGATTGGCCTGGCAAATGCCCAAGGTTTGCGGTTGGCGGTGGCCTCGATCGACGATGCCTATCTGCCGTGGGAACAGCGCCTGCTGGCGATGGCGGGCAACCCCTTCGGGGTGAATCGGGTGCCTCCAGGTAGCCACGATGCCCCCCTACTTCTGGAGCGGCTGCAGCTCTGGCAATCGGGGGGGACGCTGCAGCTCCCCCGGTTCGATAAAACCCTGCGGGATGGAGCCGGTGATCGCGTCGTCGAAGCTCCGTTAAGCGAAGGTGAGTTAAGTGAAGAGTGGGCCACCCCCGATGCCCTGGTGCTCGAGGGCTGGTTGATGGGTTGCCGGCCCCTTGGTGCTCCCGGCCTGCGGGCGGCTGGGGTTGCCTGTGGCATGGAGTTGGCAGCGGGCTTGGCGCCATTGGGGGCCGAGGAAGCGGCCTGGCTGCCCCACTGGGATCGCCAGCTGGAGGCCTATGGCCCGCTCTTTGATCTCTGTGATGGGCTCTGGTTGCTGCGCCCGGTGGATTGGGGTTTACCGAGGCGTTGGCGCTTTCAAGCCGAAGCCCGGCAGCGGCGCCTCCAGCGACAACAACACAAAGCCGACGGCTGGCTTAAGCCCGCAGAACTTGATCGGTTGGTGCGCGCAAGCCTGGCGTCGTTACCACCACGGCTCTATCAAGACCCATTGACGGCCCAAGCAAAAGCCTCCGCCCAACTCAATGGACGGAGGCTTTGCATCAACATTGAGAGTTGATCGCTGAATTCAGCTTTCGCCGTCTTCGGCCTCTTCATCCATGGGATAGACGAAGCCCTGGGCCCGACCACTCAAAACGGCCTTGCCGATTGAGAGGGCCTTTTGGGCTGCGATAGCAGCTTTGCCTTTCCAGGTGGCATGGCGCTGGTTGCGCTTGCCCTTGGAGGTTTTCTTCTTGGGAACAGCCATCCCAGATCACTCATACCAAACACTGATCTTCCGCTGCAGCCTTGCCTTTCGTCAAATGGCTAAGCTCCGATCAAAGTCGGTTTTTAGTGAGCGACAGCCTTTCTCCTGCGCCGGACCCTGTTCCGGCCCCCGTCCAGTCGGGCCTGTTCAAGGCGATCCAATCATCTGCTGGCAACTCATCTGCCCCCGCTGCGCCCTCCTACAGCGATTTGCTGCGGGATTTACGCAGTGGGAAGGTGAAGGATTTGGAGCTTTCCCTACGGCAGCGTGAGGTGCGGGTGCGCTTTGAGGATGGCCGCCAGACCCAGGTGCCGGTCTTCAGCAACGATCAGCTCCTGCTGCGCACTGCCGAGAAGGCCAAGGTGCCCCTCACCGTGCGGGATGATCGCCAGGATGGCGCCATGGCCGGGTTGGTCGCCAATGGCCTGTTGGTGCTGCTGTTGCTTGGCGGTCTTGCCCTGCTCATCCGCCGTTCCGCCCAGGTGGCCAATCGGGCCATGGGCTTTGGCAGTAGCAAGCCCAGGCTCCAGGCCGAGGGCAGCGTGGCTGTGCGCTTTGAGGATGTGGCCGGAATCGCCGAGGCCAAAGAAGAACTCACCGAGGTGGTCACCTTCCTGCGCTCGCCTGAACAGTTCACCGCTGTCGGAGCCAAGATCCCCAAAGGCGTGCTCCTAGTGGGGCCTCCGGGCACGGGAAAGACCCTTTTGGCCCGGGCGATTGCCGGTGAGGCCGGCGTCCCCTTTTTCTCGATGGCAGCCTCGGAGTTCGTCGAGATGTTTGTGGGGGTTGGGGCATCGCGGGTTCGTGACCTCTTTCGCAAGGCGAAGGCGAAGGCCCCCTGCATCATTTTTATCGACGAAATTGATGCGGTCGGTCGCCAGCGAGGCGCTGGCATTGGGGGCGGCAACGACGAGCGCGAGCAAACCCTCAACCAATTGCTGACCGAGATGGATGGCTTCGAGGAGAACTCGGGCGTGATCCTGCTGGCCGCCACCAACCGCCCGGATGTGCTCGATTCAGCCCTGATGCGGCCAGGCCGCTTTGACCGACGCATCACCGTGGATTTGCCTGACCGCCGTGGTCGCGAGGAGATTCTTTCGGTCCATGCCCGCACCCGGCCCTTGGCCGAATCGGTATCCCTGGCGGAGTGGGCTAGCCGTACTCCAGGGTTCTCCGGAGCTGACCTCGCCAACCTGCTCAACGAAGCGGCCATCCTCACGGCCAGGCGGCACCAAAGCGAAATTGATGAAGCGTGCCTCAGTGGTGCCCTGGAGCGCATCACCATGGGCCTGACGGCATCACCCCTGCAGGACAGTGCCAAAAAGCGATTGATCGCTTACCACGAAATTGGCCACGCCTTGCTCACCAGCCTGGTGCCCCATGCCGACAAACTCGACAAGGTGACCCTGCTGCCGCGGGCCGGTGGGGTGGGGGGCTTTGCCCGAACCATGCCCGACGAGGACATCCTCGATTCCGGCTTGATCAGCAAGGCCTACCTGCTGGCCCGACTCGTGGTGGCCCTGGGAGGGCGAGCGGCGGAAATGGTGGTTTTTGGACCGGGGGAGGTCACCCAAGGCGCCAGTGGCGACCTGGAAATGGTGAGCCGGATATGCCGGGAAATGGTGACCCGGTATGGCTTCTCCAGCCTTGGGCCCGTGGCCTTTGAGGCCGATGGCGGTGAGGTGTTTTTGGGCCGCGATTGGTTGCGCTCCGAGCCCCACTACTCCCGTCAAACGGGCAATCGGATCGATCAGCAGGTGCGGGACCTCGCCAATGGAGCCCTCGATCGCGCCGTGGCGATGCTCTTACCCCGAAGGGAGTTGATGGATCAGCTGGTGACCCTGTTGATCGACCAGGAAACCCTCGAGGGGGAAGCCTTTCGGGCTTTAGTCGCCAGCTACGAGGCCTCCGGCAAAGCGAATGTCCAGGCTGCGTAGGTAGGTCTTGAGGCCCGCATCCTGAATGGGCAGGAGGATGGCCTTGCGCCCACTTTCATTGACGTGGGCATGCCAGTGACCCGGTGGGGTGATGAAAACCCCGCCGGCTTCCCAGTCAATGCGCTTGGGATTGTTGATGGAGCCGTCCTTGGCTAGCTCAGTGCCAACGAGGGTGTAGCAGCCAGGATCACAATCGACGATTAGATCGAGGGCTACGGATTGGTGCCTGTGGGGTGCCTGGGTTGCACCGGCAGGAACCATGCCGAGCATGGCCCAAAGCACGTGGGTCACCGTGCGGGTCGCTGGCAGGTCGCCGTTGGCGAGGAGCACACTCAGCCGGTTGCTTTTGGCACTGCTGGGACACTTGGCTAGGGCTTCTAACTCCTGCTTCAGCGCGTGGCTGCGGTAGACAGTCGGCTGAAAACGGGCGCGATTTGGCGCCACACCGAGGTAAGACAACATGGGCGCGTCATGGACCCAGTACAGCACGCTGGTGGCGGAAGCCTCCAACCAGGAGTAGCTCCCTGGTGGCAACACAAAAAGGTCGCCCTCTGCCCACTCAATCGCGACGTCTGGACAACCAGGATTGGCTGGGCGACTGCAACGGCCACGACCAGACAAGACATAAAACAGTTGACTGGTGGCCTCAGCTTCTGCTTTCACCCCTTCACCGGGAAGGATGCGCAAAAAATGGGCTGCCAGGCCTGGACTTGTGGCAGGCCCAAGCCCACCGAGGCCCAGTTCCTCCCGCATGTCGAGGGGAATAACCCCACTGGGTCCTTGGTCATGGATCTCAGATCCCCATTGGCGGTAGGGAATCGGCTCGGTTAGGCCGCTCCGAACTGGATTCGCTGCCTTTCGGTAGTCATAAATTTCTGCCTTGCTTTCGGGGCAACGCCAAAGGGGACCATCACTGGACCGGATCTCAGAGGCTTGAACCATTTATCCAATCTCCTGGTGTGGTTAGGCAATTGTCGTGGCGTGCTCCTGCTGCAACCATTACGCCGGATCCATTGGCTTGAACTCAACCACCAGCAACCGCTGGCACGATCGAGACCTCGTCGCCGTCCTTGAGGGGTGTGTTTTGGTTGTCCAGGAAGCGGATGTCTTCGCTATTCACGTAGACATTGAGAAAGCGGCGGAGTTTGCCGGCTTCATCACACAGGCGACCTTTGATTCCGGGATAACGACCTTCGAGGGCATCGAGGAGCCCATCAACGCTGCTGGCGGTTAGCTCAGCGGTGGCCTCATCGTTGGTGAACTTCTGAAGGGGGGTCGGGATCAGAACCTGGACAGCCATGGGGTAGGAGCGGGAGGAAGAAAAGGGAAGCGAGGAGGGCTTAGCCGGCTTGGGAACGCTGCCAGGCGGATTTGAAGCTATCCAAGGTGGCTTCAATCAAATAGGGCTCACCGATGGAGGAGGCAATCGCTTCGGTGGTCTTGAGACCGTTGCCGGTGATGTAGGCCACGGTGGTTTCGTCGGGGCTGATTTTGCCCGCTTCCACCAGTTTTTTGAGCACGGCGATGGTGGTGCCACCGGCCGTCTCGGTAAACACCCCTTCGGTTTCAGCCAAAAGCTTGATGCCCTCGATGATCTCGGCATCGGTAACGGCAGCGATGGTGCCCTTGGTTTTGTTGGCAATGTCGATGGCATAGGGACCATCCGCCGGGTTGCCAATGGCAATCGACTTGGCAATGGTGTTCGGCTTCACGGGGGTAATGAAATCCCTTCCCTCCGCGAAGGCTTGGGCGATCGGTGAGCAGCCTTCAGCCTGGGCCCCACTAAAGCGAACGGCCTTTTCATCCACGAGGCCCACCTTGATGAATTCATCAAAGCCCTTGCGGATTTTGGTGAACAGGGAGCCGGAGGCCAGGGGAGCCACGATGTGGTCGGGCAGTTGCCAGCCCAACTGTTCAATCACCTCATAACCCAAGGTTTTGGAACCCTCGGAGTAATAGGGGCGCAGGTTGATGTTGACGAAACCCCAACCAAAGGTGTTGGCCACCTCCGAGCAGAGGCGGTTGACCTGGTCGTAGTTGCCATGCACCGCCATCAAGGTGGGGTTATAGACCAAGGTGCCGAGCACCTTGCCGAGCTCCAGGTCGCTGGGGATGAAGACGCAGCAGTCGAGTCCGGCGTGGGCCGCGATGGCGGCGGTGGAATTGGCCAGATTGCCGGTTGAGGCACAACTCACGGTGGTGAATCCCAGCTCGCGGGCCCGGGTGAGCGCCACCGAGACAACCCGGTCTTTGAAGGAGAGCGTCGGCATGTTGACGCCGTCGTTCTTGATGTACAGGCTTTTAAGGCCAAGGCGCTTGGCCAGGTTGCCTGCCTTCAGCAAAGGGGTGAAGCCCGTGCCCACATCGATCGGATCCCCTTCAATGGGAAGGAAGTCGCGATAGCGCCAAATCGAGGCTGGCCCGGCTTCGATGGTGGCGCGGCTCACCTTGTTTTTGATGGCCTCGTAGTCGTAGACGACCTCGAGGGGGCCAAAGCAAACGTCCTCACAGACGTGGCGGGCACTGGCCTCATAGGGGTGGCCGCATTCCTTGCAGCGCAGACCCGTAAAGGTGGAGCGAGAGAGGGTGGCTGTCACGGTCACACCAGGCAGTGAGCTCAGATTACCAGCGTGATTTGGGGGCCCAAGTTTAAGCCGATCTCCTGGGTCGGGATTTTGGAGCTTGGAATCCCTGCCGTTGGGCTTGCGCCTGGGCTCCCGCTGCTTAGCCTCCTTTTCAGTAAGCAGCCAAGGCGATCTCCTTGTTTCCCTGGTCGCAGCGCTGGAAATGGGGTGGATGGGTGCTGGTACCCATCGCCATCGGTGCCGTGGGGCTGTTGGTCCTGGTGGCCAGGCTGAGCATTGAGTGGCAATGGTTTGGTGAATTTGGCGCCCAGGGCATGGTCCTGCGCCGTTGGTTGCTCCAGCTCGTGGCCTTTCTGCTGGTCATGGGCCTGGGCGTGCCGTTGCAATTGCAGCAGTTGCAGCGCTGCTGGCGCCTGCGGTTGGAGGCCCCCCGCAAACAACTGCCCCCATCGCCGCTCCTGGGCTGCTCCAGCTGGACCCTGGTTGGCCTGTTAGGCCTCTTGCTGTTGCTGCTAGTGGCCGCTCTCACCTATTTGATGGTGCAGGCCCGCGATTTGATCGCCGCACCATTTAGCGGCCATGTCACGACGGGACTGCCTGTCTTCGCTGACCTGCAGCCCTTGCTGTTGGTGGGGTTGGCGATTGGCCTGCTTTTCCCCTTGCTGCGCTGGCCCCTCACCACCTTGCGGATTGCCTTGGCAGCGGCTTTGGCGGGCTCGGCCACGGCCCTGGCTCGGGGCTGGAGCCTGTGGCTACCAGCCCTGTTGGCCGTGCCCTTCGGTCAATCCGATCCCCTCACGGGCTTGGATCTCAGCTTTACGGTCCTGCAACTCCCGGCCCTGCGTCTGCTGATCAGCGTCGTACTGGCCCAGGCCATCGTGGGCTTTGCCGGCTGCCTCTGGCTCACCTTTACCGAGGGTTCCACCCTTTCTGATCTGGCCTTTGGAGGCTTGAGCCGCATCCAGCAAAAGGTGCTCCAGCCCCAGTTGGCCGTGATCGCCCTGGCGGCAGCGTTTGCAACAGCCCTATCCCCTTTTGCCTTAATGGTTCAGGGCAGCGGTGTGGCCAGCGGAGCGGGCTTCGTTGATCTGCATGTGCGCTTGCCGCTGCGGATGCTTCTGGCCCTGTTGTTGGTAGCCAGCTGCCTAGGCCTGCTCGTCCCCCTGCCCAAGGGTTGGCTGCGTCGCGGCATTTTGTTGCCCCTCACCTCTGCAGCAGCCCTGTTGCCCGTTTCGGAATGGCTTGTCGCCCCCCTGATTCAACGGTTGGTGGTGCAGCCGCGGGAGTTGCAGATGGAAGCCCCCTATATCAAGCGCAGCATCACCGCCACCCGTCAGGCCTTTGGCCTGGACGCCATGGAGAGCAAAGTTTTCGAACCTCGCCAAAAAATCACCGCAGCCGACCTCAAGCAATCCCGAGGCACGATTGCAAATATCCGGCTTTGGGATAGCCAGCCGCTGCTGGCCACCAACCGGCAGTTGCAACAACTGCGCCTGTATTACAGCTTCCCCTCGGCTGCCGTCGATCGCTATCCCCTGTTGGCCAACAACAAGCTGCATGGATCCCAGCAAGTCTTGATTTCTGCCCGCGAGCTGGATGCCTCGGCCTTACCAAAGCCGGCCAGAACCTGGTTGAACCGACACCTGGTCTTCACCCACGGCTATGGGTTCACGGTTTCTGCGGTTAATGCGGCGGGAGCCGATGGTCTTCCCGTGTATTTCGTCAAGGACCTCGGCAGGGGCGGCCAGGTACAAGGCATTTCCCAGCTCGGCATCAGCAATGAACAGGCTCGCAACATCCTGCCGGTGGGTAGACCCAGGCTTTATTTCTCATCGTCTAAGGCTCCCTACGCCATCGCCCCATCCCAGGTGCGGGAGTTCGACTATCCCGACGGTGATTTGAATGTGTATTCGCGTTACGACGGAGAGGCTGGTGTACCGATTAACAGCCCGCTGCAACGGCTGTTGGCAGCCACCTACTTATTCGAGCCAAGGCTTTTGAGCAATGGCTCGTTGAGCTCCGCGTCGCGGTTACTGCTACGCCGCCAGGTGAATCGTCGATTGGCGGCCCTTCTGCCATTTTTGAGGTTTGAAAGCCAGCCCTACCTGGTGACAGCGCGTGTTGACCAGCCAGGATTTGTTCCTGACCAGCACCAGTATTGGATGTTGGATGGATTTACGACCAGCCGCAGCTACCCCTACTCCGATCCCAACCCCCAGGGTATTCGCTATTTCCGCAACCCCGTGAAGGCTGTGGTGGATGCCTACAACGGCCGGGTTTGGCTCTACGTCAGTGATCCCAGCGACCCGATCCTCAGAACTTGGCGCCGGGCTTTTCCCGATCTGTTTCAACCTTTGACAGCGATGCCAAAGGCGCTTCTCGCCCACATTCAAGTGCCCTTGAGCCAGTTCAACATCCAGGCAGAACGGCTGCGGCGCTATCACGTCACCAACGTGCGCACGTTTTACAACGGTGATGACGTTTGGTCGATCCCCCTGGAAATCTATGGCTCAAGCAATACCCCAGTTCGGCCCTATCACGTCACCGTTCAGCTCCCTGGTCAGCAAAAGCCAGAGTATGTCTTGCTTCTACCTTTCACACCGCTTGGAAGGGCCAACATGGTGGGATGGATGGCGGCCCGCAACGATTTACCCCACTACGGGCAATTGCAATTGGCGCGGTTCCCGCAGCAACGGTTGTTGTTGGGTCCCCAGCAAGTGTCTGCCCTGATTGAGCAGGATCCAGCTATTAGCTATCAATTCGGCCTCTGGAACCGGGTGGGTTCACGCCTGATTCATGGCAACTTGCTCGTACTTCCCGTGGGCAAGGGGATCCTTTATGTGGAGCCGATTTATTTGCAAAGCAAGAACAACGACCTGCCAACCTTGGTGCGTGTGGTGGTCACCGATGGGGTCAAATTTGTGATGGAGCGCAATCTGAAAGATGCCCTGGCTAAGCTCATCAGTTAGGCGGCACCAAGGCTGCGCTCACAGCAGGAAGAAGGTGCTAGCAAAGAGCAACACATAGACCAAAACAAGAAAAGCTCCCTCGAACCAGTCGATGGTGCTGTCTTCTGTGACCCATTGCACCGCAAACACCGAGGCTGTTACTGCCACCATGGCTTCAGGACTAAAGAAGATGCTCAGGGGATGGCCAATGAAGGAACCAATGAGGACAAGTAGGGGTAGGACGAAGAGTACGATCTGAATGCTCGACCCCACGGTTGTGGCAACGGCCAAGTCCATGCGATTACGCTGGGCCGCCCTTAAACAGATCACGAACTCAGCCGCACTTCCGAATAATGGCAAAAGAAAGACGCCCGTAAAAAAGTTGCTGAGCTTGAACTTCTGGACCGATGCAGCAAGTCCATCAACGAGTGCTTCTGAGCTGAAAACGAGAATGACCGTGGTAATGATTACCACGGTCAGGGCTGCGAATAACGATGTTTTCTTTGAGGCGCTTTCCGAAGATACCGATTCCCTATTCGAATGGCTTGACTCATCATCGCTGTCGATTAGTTCTTCGGTAGCAAATGGCAGGCTCGAGCTGCTAAACATTGTTCCATGGGTAAAGAACTGATAAATGTAGGAAAGCCCATAGAAAATAAGCAGGAATACGGAAACGAGTGTCGAGTATTCCCTGTGGTGCTGGGAAGACTGAAACATGCCAAAGTGAAGCAGCGTAGATGGCACAAAAGCGACAAGCATCACAGCCAATAGGAGTTTGGCGTTCAGAAGTGATGTGTTGGCACTGAAGGTCATTTGGCGAAACCGCATCCCGCCCACAACTGCCGCCACGCCGAGGACCAACAAAAGATTGGTGACGAGACCACCTACAAGACCATCGAGAACAACCTCATACAGGCCACCGGTTAGAGCCGAGTAGGCAACCACCAGTTCCACCAGATTGCCAAAGGTCGCGTTCAGGCAACCTCCCCACTGGTCACCTAGATGTTCGCTGATTTCCTCGACTGAGGAGCTGATCAAGTTGGCCAAGGGAATAATCCCAAGCCCATTGAGGAGAAAAATAAGAAGGGGATTAATCGTGCCACTGCCCTGATGGGCAGTCACCAGGCCCAGGGGTACAAAAAACAGCAGCGGGGTGAAAGGAGAATGCAGATAGCTTCTGAGCTGGCCGGAATAGGACTCAGAAGATCCTGTGGTCGCCATGATCTTGGGGACGTATGGCCCAAGTGTGAACCATGTGCCTCCCTCTCGCCTTGCCCCTTGGTACCTGAGACACAATTCATCGATCAAGGATCATGCTTTTCCATTGCCACAAAAAAAGGGGCCCCTTCAAGGGCCCCCTCTCTGATGCATTCGGTGGAAATCAGGCTGCAACAGCGGTTTTGGGATCGAGGCTGCCCTTGGCGTAGAGGCCGGCGTAGAAGTTGATGTCCCGTTGCTTGATCTTGCTGGCATTACCGGCAGCCCAGAACTGCTGGTAACGGTCCAGGCACACCTGCTTCATGTACTGACGGGCAGGCTTGTTGAAGTGGCGGGGATCGAAGTTGGCGGGATCCTTGAAGGAGGCTTCCCGGACGGCGGCGGTGAATGCCAGGCGGTTATCGGTGTCGATGTTGACCTTGCGCACGCCATTGCGGATGCCTTCCTGGATTTCCTCGACGGGTACGCCGTAGGTCTCGGGGATGGCACCGCCGTACTTGTTGATCATGTCCAGCCATTCCTGGGGAACGGAGCTGGAGCCGTGCATCACCAGGTGGGTGTTGGGGATGGCTTTGTGGATTTCAGCAATGCGGCTGATGGCCAGCACTTCACCGGTGGGCTTGCGGGTGAACTTGTAGGCGCCGTGGCTGGTGCCGATGGCGATGGCCAGGGCATCGACCTTCGTTTTGGCAACGAAATCGGCCGCTTCTGCGGGGTCGGTGAGCAGTTGGCTGTGGTCGAGCTTGCCTTCGAAGCCGTGGCCGTCCTCGGCTTCACCCATGCCGGTTTCCAGGGATCCCAGGCAACCCAGCTCGCCCTCCACACTCACGCCAATGGCGTGGGCCACATCCACCACTTCCTTGGTGACAGCCACGTTGTACTCGTAGCTGGCAGGCGACTTGGCATCGGCCATCAGCGAGCCGTCCATCATCACGGAGGTGAAGCCGTTGGCGGCTGCACCGAAGCAGGTGGCAGGGCTATTGCCGTGGTCCTGGTGCATGACCACCGGGATGTCGGGATAGGTCTCAACGGCAGCCAGGATCAGGTGGCGCAGGAAATTCTCACCGGCGTACTGGCGGGCACCACGGGAGGCCTGGAGGATGACGGGGCTGTCGGTTTCATGGGCAGCCTCCATGATCGACTGCACCTGCTCGAGGTTGTTGACGTTGAAGGCGGGGATGCCATAGCCGTTTTCGGCGGCATGGTCGAGCAGAAGCCGAAGGGGGACTAGCGCCATGGAAAAACCTCTCGGGCGGGGGGTAGAAACTGCCGCCGACTCTAGGGGATGCCCTGGGGCTTCTTCAGCTACAAAAGCCCTTCCGTGCCCAGTCACAGCAGCGTTGGCTCAGGACCCCTTCCCCCAGGCCTGGAACCATCGGACGCCCTTGGGCTATGGCTTGACTCCACCAGCCGTGGATCCGCTCCACCGGGGCAATCCGGCCGTCCTCCCAGGTGCGTTCAAAGGCCCACTGGGGATCGGGCTCGATGGGGCGCAGGGGTTCACCCCCCTGGGATTGCCAGAGCCCAAATCCATGCACGTAGTCGGCTTGGTTGTCGGAACCCAGCACCACGGTGCCCCCACTGCCATAGAGCTCAATCCAGTAGCCCCGGCCCCGACGGGTCACCGAGGCCAGGGTCATCTGGGCAGGCACCGGAGCTCCGCTGGGGCCTTCAAGCTCCAGCTGGACCAGGGCAATGTCTTCGGCATCCACGGTTGCGACGGTTCCCTCCGCTAGTGATCCCTGGGCGAGGGATCCCTCGGGAAGGGGGCGCTGGTGGATGGCGGTCGAGAGCTGGGCCCTCAGGCTGCGGGTGGGTCCCACCAACCAATGGAGGGTGTCAAAGGCATGGGTGCCGAGGGCTCCGAGCACGCCGCCCCCCTCTGAGCACTGGGAATACCAATTCCAGGGGCGACCCCCATCGGCCCGACTGCCCATCAGCCAATCCAGTTTCACCAAGTAGGGCTCACCGAGCTCCCCGCTCCTGATCAGGGCCTCGAGTTGTTGAAACAGGGGGACGGCCCTGTATTCGAAATCCACGGCCACCGTGAGCTTCTTGCTCAGGGCCAAGCGCTGCAGCTCTTCCGCATCTTCCGCGCAAAGCGCTACCGGTTTTTCAAGCATCACGTGTTTGCCGGCTTCAAGGGCTTGCCTGGCCAGGGCAAAGCGTGGAGCCGGTGGCGTGGCGATCACCACGGCGTCGACCGCTGGATCGTCCAGGAGGGCTGTGAAATCGCTGTGGCCAGGCAACTCAGCTTTGCGGCAGGCAGCCTCGAGCCGCTCCTGGCGGGGATGCCAGAGGGCAACGGGTTCGCTAGAGGCGCAGGCCCGAAGGGCTGGCAGGTGAACCTTTTCGCCGAAGCCAAGGCCAGCGATAGCCACCCGTAGGGGGGGGGCGATGGTGCTCATGACACCACACCCAGCTCCCTAGCTGCAGTGCAGGACCCTTCGATGACAGCGCTGATCAGGTTGTCGCCGGCGGCGGGTAGCCATTCGGCTTTGAACTGGGGGATCCCGTTAATCGACGTGTCCCGAAACAGCTGTTGGTCGCAGTCGATGTCCATGACATACAGATCGGCCATCCGCTTCGGTTTTGGTTCGGATTCTCCGGTGGTGCCACTCATTGAGTCGCCTGGGTTGGGAGGTTGGAAGCGGCTCAACACCGAGAGATTGCCCGTTTTGGTCGCCCGGAGGCTGCCGGAATCCCACCATTGCCGGCCTTCTGCGGTCGATGGAACCTCTTGCCAATTCACGGGGCCGGCTAGGGCCACGGTTGGCAGACAACCAAGCCAAACAACCAACCCGGCCAAAAGGCCAGCGAGGGGAAAAGCGAGGCGGGTTGCAAGGGCCTTTGCCATGGGCTTGAGCCCGGCGATCCAATGCTGAGCCATCAGGCAGCCACGGCTTGCTGGCAGCCGTGCATCTTCAACAGGGCGCTCAAGGTGCCTTTGAATTCGGTCCGCGACACGATGGTGTCCACGAAGCCGTGGTCGCGTAGGTACTCAGCGGTTTGGAAGCCTTCGGGAAGCTTTTCGCGCAGGGTTTGTTCGATCACCCGGCGACCAGCGAAGCCAATCAAAGCCTTGGGTTCGGCCAGGATGAGATCACCCAACATCGCGAAGCTGGCGGTGACCCCCCCCGTCGTGGGGTAGGTGAGCAAGGGGAGATACAGCAATCGCTCCTCTCGATGGCGGTGGAGGGCTCCTGAGATTTTGGCCATCTGCATCAAGCTGAGCATTCCCTCCTGCATGCGCGCTCCTCCTGAAGCGCACACAATCAGCACGGGATAGCGACGCGCGGTCGCTGCCTCAATCATCCGGGTCAGCTTCTCGCCCACCACCGAACCCATCGAGCCGCCCATGAAGCGGAAATCCATGACCCCGAGGGCGAGGGGCAACCCATTGGTGCGGCAGAAGCCTGTGATCACGGCATCTCGCAAACCCGTGCTCTCCTGGCTGTCGCGGATCCGATCGGCATAGCTGCGCCGGTCCTTGAAGCCCAGGGGGTCCATGGGGGCGAGGGCTGCATCCAACTCCTCAAAGCTGCCGGCATCGGCAATGAGTCGGATGCGCTCGTCGCTATCAATGCGGTGGTGGTAACCACAGCCTTTGCAAACGCTGGCATTGGTCACCAGATCCTTGCGATAGACCACCAGAGCGCAGTCAGGGCATTTGCTCCAGAGCCCATCACCCTCTTCTGGCTCCTGGGTAGCCCGCACCACCGGCGCATTTTTCTGGCGATCGGCGAACCAGTCGAAGAGGGACATCGAAGGAAGGTGCCTGTTTGCTTGACCCTATTTAAGGCAGCTCAGCTCACCAACTTGAAGATTTGGATCCAAACGGCGGGCCCACCCAGCCACACCGCCAGGCCCCCTGCGGCCAGGAAGGGTCCAAAGGGCAGGGGTTGGTGGCGCCCAAGCTTGCCGCTAAGCCGGCCCAAAACGCCGATGATGGCGCCGGCAAAGACGGCCAACACGACTGCGACACCCAAGCCGGTGAGGCCCAGCCAGGCCCCGAGCAGGGCTGCCAGCTTGGCGTCGCCAAGCCCTAGGGCAGGACGACCCATCACCTTCTGGGCTATGGCGCTCACGGCCTCAAAGCCCACCAGGCCGAGGCCGGCGGCTAGGAGGTGCTGAACAACCAGCTCCGGAGCAACCCCGGGACCCTGCATCCAGCCCAAGCCCGCTGTGAACAGCAGGCCCAAGATGAGTCCGATCCGGCAGAGCGGTTCCGGCAACCACAGGTGATCGAGGTCGATCAGGACCAGGGGCAGGAGCCAACTCACCAGGACCCACCCAGCCACGATCAAGGCGAGGGGAGCAGCAGCTGGACCCATGGCCGTTGGGGTGGCCACGGTGACGGCAACCCATAACCCTGCACTCAGCAATTCCACCAAGGGATAGCGGGCTGAAATCGGAGCCCCGCAATGGCGGCAATGGCCCCGCAGCCCCAGCCAGCCGAGTACGGGTACGTTTTCAAACCACTGCAGCTGGGTGCCGCAACGCGGGCAGTGGCTTGGCGGCAGGACCACCGATTCCTGGCGCGGCAGACGCCAGGCCACCACATTGAGGAAGCTGCCGACGCAGGCTCCCAAAACGGCGGCAACGATGGGGAAAACGATGGTCAGGTTGGACTCCATTACGGCTGCAGGTCTCCCCAGGGGCGCGGCGCTGGTTGTTTCGGCATCCGCAGGCGGGGGCCTTGACCGCGCTTGGAGCGGCCAAGAATCCACTCCATCGCAATGAATTGCTCGTCTGGCAACAGGATTGGGGTGTCAAACACCACCCGGCCCTGCTGGCCTGGCTGCCCCTGGACCCCGCCCTGAAGCACGACGCCAAAGGGATCACGACCCAAAGGGCACTGCTGCTGGTACTGAAACAGCACGTGGCGAGCGGCCCGTAGGACCTGCTGGCTATCGATTTGATCCAAACGCAAAACGGGAGCAGCCGATGAAGCTGCTCCCGCAATCGTGAAGGATGGGGTGGGTGCGGCGAAGGAAATCGTCCTCACCAGTCTTACGGTGATATCAGTTTAAGGGGGATGGCTGTATTCGGCTTATTTCTTCTTCTCTTCGATCATGCGGTGAATGATTGGGGTAAGGATCAACTCCATGGCGAAACCCATCTTGCCGCCATCTACAACGATTGATGTGGGGCTGGACATGAAGGAGTCTTGGATCATGTTCAGCAAGTAGGGGAAGTCGATGCTCCATTTTTCCCGCGCCCCTTTTCTGAAGTGAATGATCACGAACGACTCATCCGGGCTAGGGATGGGTCGAATCATGAAGGGGTTTGAGGTGTCAACCGTTGATACCCGTTGGAAGTTGATATCCGTGCGGCTGAACTGGGGACAAATGTGGTTGATGTAGTCCGGCATCCTGCGCAGGATGGTGTCCACGGTGGCCTCGGCGGAATAGCCCCGCTCGGCGTTGTCGCGGGCAATCTTTTGGATCCATTCCAGGTTGGTGATCGGTACAACACCGATCAGAAGATCCACCAACGAAGCGACGTCATGCTCATTGGTGACGACTCCGCCGTGCAGACCCTCGTAGAAAAGCAGGTCAGTTCCCGCCTGGATCGGCTCCCATGGCGTGAATTGGCCAGGCTCGAGGTTGGTACTGAGCCGACCGTTGTGTTCGGCTGCCTCCTCAAGGCTGTGCAGGTAATAGCGCTTCTCGCCCCCTCCGGTTTCGCCGTAGGTCTTGAAAAGCTCCTCAAGCTTGTCGAACAGGTTGGCGCAGGGGCCGAAGTGGGAGAACTTTTTGCCCTCGGAAACCGCCTTTGCCATGGCCTCCTTCATGGGGCCCCGCTCATAGCGGTGGTAGCTATCCCCCTCGATCACAGCAGGGGTGATGTCTTCCCTGTTGAAGATGTACTCGAAAGCCCTTTTGACGGTGCTGGTTCCTGCGCCAGAGGAACCGGTAACGGCCACAACCGGGTGACGTTTCGACATCGGCGCAGGGGGGAGAAAAACTGGGCTTAATTTTGGCAGGTCATTGGCCCCTTCCTCAACGCGGGCCTAGAGCGCTGCCAAAAGTTGATCGCCCATGGCCTGGCAACCCAGCAGGGTGCAGCCAGGGGCCATGAGATCGCCGGTCCGATAGCCGGCGTCGAGCACCCGGTCGACGGCCCCCTCGAGGTCGGCGGCGGCGGCCCCTTGCTGGAGGCCGACCCGCAGCAGCATGGCGGCGCTGAGCACCATGGCCATCGGGTTGGCCTTGTCCTGGCGGGCGATGTCGGGGGCGGAGCCATGGATGGGTTCGAACAGTCCAGGTCCGCCCAATCCCAGGGAGGCGGAGGGGAGCATGCCGATGGAACCGGTGAGCATGGCGGCCTCATCGCTCAGGATGTCGCCGAAGAGGTTGCTGGTGAGCAGTACGTCGAATTGCTTCGGCGAGCGCACCAGTTGCATCGCCGCGTTATCCACATACATGTGGCTGAGTTCCACGGCTGGGTAATCGGCATGGATGGCCTCAACGCGATCACGCCAGAGCTGGCTCACATCGAGCACGTTGGCCTTGTCCACGGAGCAGAGGCGGCCCCCCCGTTGGATTGCCAGATCAAAGCCCACCTTGGCGATCCGATCGATTTCGTAGTCCGAGTAGGCCATGGTGTTGAAGGCGCGCACATGGCCATCAGCTTCAACCCGGCCCTTGGGGGTGCCGAAGTAAACGCCGCCGGTGAGCTCCCGCACCACCATCAGGTCAACCCCCTCAATCACCTCGCGCTTGAGGCTGCTGGCATCGACCAGGGCCGGAATGATTTTGACTGGCCGGAGGTTGGCGAACAGGCCAAGTCCCGCCCTGAGGCCGAGCAAGCCCGTTTCGGGGCGCTTTTCGCGCGGCAAGTTGTCGTATTGGGGGCTGCCAATCGCAGCGAGCAGAACCGCATCGGCGCCTTTGCAGGCTTCCAGGGTGCTTGCGGGGAGGGGTTCGCCGGTGGCATCGATGGCTGCGCCGCCCATGGGCTGCTCGTCGTAGACGAGCTCAAAGCCATGGCGCCGGCTCACGGCATCCAGGAGCTGGCGGGTCACCGCGGTGATTTCGGGGCCGATGCCGTCGCCGGGAAGCAGGGTGATCCGGTAGCTCGTCATCGCAGGTACCGCGGGGCGTTAGGGCAGGCCGCGAGGCTACTGGCTGGTTGCTTTGGGCCCAGAGGCTTGCAGCTTGCGCAGGGTCTTCGCCATCTCGGGGAGCTTGTTGAAGGCAGCGGAACAGCGCAACCACAGGCGGTTCGGGATGGCGGGATAGCCACTCACCACCTCACCAGCGGCAACTTCCCCATGGATGCCGGATTTGGAGGAGGCGATGGCCCCATCGCCGATCACAGCGCGGTTGGCCACGCCCACCTGGCCGGCCAGGATCACCCCATGGCCGAGTTTGGCGCCGCCCGCAATGCCCACCTGGGAGGCCAGGGCGCAGCCTTTGCCGGTGATCACCCCATGGCCAATCTGTACCAGGTTGTCGATTTTGGTGCCAGCGCCGATCCGGGTTTCGCCCACCGATGGGCGATCGATGGTGGTGCCGCAGCCCACCTCCACCGCCTCTTCCAACACCACAAGCCCCGTTTGGGGCATTTTTCGCCATCCCTGGGCCGTGGGAACAAAGCCAAAACCCTCGCTGCCCACCACCGCGTTGGAATGCACCACGCACTGGGCGGCCAAACGACTGCCGGGGTGCAGCACGGCCCCGGAATGGATTTCGCATCCTTTGGCCAACTGCACGTCCTCGTAGAGGACGGCTCCGGCATGGAGGGTGCAGCCATCAGCGATAGAGCAGGCCTCACCCACCACCACATGGGGGCCAATGTGCACACCGGAGCCGATGGTGGCGCTGGCATCCACCACCGCAGTGGGATGAATACCAGGTGGTTTGGGCTTGCGCGGGTGCAGGCAGTCGAGGGATTCGGCAAAGGCGAGCCGGGGATCCTTGAGGGCAACCCAAGCCAACCCCTGGGCGGTGGCGATCGCTTGCAAGTCGGGATCTGGTGGCAGCAGCACCGCCGATGCCCTTGTGTTTCCAAGGGCCAGGGCCAGGGCATTGCCCCGCTCTAGAAAGCTCAATTGCCCTGGGGTGGCCTGGTCTAGGGCATTGGCGCCCTGGAGCTCAGGATCGCTGGCGAGATGCTGCGGAGTCTCCCCTGTCACCTGGCCCAGTCGGCTGAGCAGTTCGCTGAAGCGCATCACGGGCTTGGCTGCGGGGAGGGTGAAGCTGGCCGGATCGTAGGTGGGGTGGCTCTTTGGCTAACCCCTTGTGATCACCAACTGGTCGCGGTGCACCACCTCAACCCCCGCGCGGCCCATCAGCTCCCGCAGTTCCCCACTACTGAGGGTGCTTAATCCTCGGCCCAATTCCCGGCCATCGGCGCTCAGCAATCGCACCGCTTCCCGCGGCCCAAACTCACCCTCCACGGATTGCACGCCAACGGCCAGCAGCGAAGCCCCCCGGTCCACCAAGGCGGCCTCGGCGCCGGGGTCGAGCCTCAGGGTTCCCTTGGGGAGCAGGGCATGGGCCAACCAGCGCTTGCGATCTGTTAGCGGACTCTGGGATGGCTGGAACACCGTGCCCACCTTTTCGCCAGCAAACAGGGCATCGAGAACCCGGGGATCCCGGCCATCGGCCAGCCTCACCCGGATGCCACTGGAGGTGGCAATGCGGGCGGCCGCGATTTTGGTGGTCATGCCCCCGGTGCCCCACTGGCCGCCGCCGGTAGCCCCTTGGCTGAAGCGTTCCAACTCGGCGAGGTTGCGCACCTCCTCAATCGGCTGGGCGGAGGCATCGCTGCGGGGGTCCCCAGAATAAAGGTGATCCACATCGGTGAGCAAGACCAATTCATCGGCGCCCACGGCCACCGCCACCAGGGCCGAGAGGGTGTCGTTGTCACCGAAGCGCAGCTCATCGGTGGCCAGGGTGTCGTTTTCATTCACCACGGGCACCACCCCCCAGCTGAGCAGCTGTTCGAGGGTGCTGCAGGCATTTTGGTAACGGCGCCGGGAGGCGAGATCCCCCCTGGTGAGCAGAACCTGGGCTACCGCAATACCGCAGCGGGTAAAGGCGTCTTGGTAGAGGGCCATGAGCTGGCCTTGGCCGACGGCGGCGGCGGCCTGGAGGGCCACCACTTCCGTGGGCCTTTTTGCCAACTTCAGGGCCCCGCAGCCCAGGCCGACGGCCCCGCTGGTGACCAGGGCCAGCACATCTCCCTTGGCCTGTTGCCGGGCCAGGCTCGCGGCCAAATCGGCAATGACTGCTGGGGTTGGGCGCTCAGCAGTGCCCCGCAGGAGGCTGGTACCCACCTTGATCACCCGCCGCATCCCGTTGCCGATCGGTGCCATCAGCGGAGGGCTGCACCCATCCACTGCGCTACGCGCAATTCCATTTTTTGCAAGCGATCCCGCTGGCAGGGCTGGCCGTTGGTGTCAATTGGTTTGACGAGCACCGTGAACAGGCCGAGGCGGTTGCCAGCGATCACATCGGTGAACAGTCGGTCGCCCACGAGGGCGACCTGGGCAGCTGGAACGTTGAGTTGGGCCAGAACCCGCCGCAGGGCACCGCGACGGGGCTTGCCCGCCGAGGTGGTGAAGGGCAGGCCCAGGGTTTGGGCCACGGAGCCAATGCGCTGGCGGGAGGGGTTATTGCTGAACAGATGGATCGGGAACTGCTGCTTGGCTTCCTGCAACCAACCCAGGGCCAGGGGGGGCACCAGGCTTTGGCGGCGCGGCAGCAGGGTGCGATCCACATCAAGGACCAGGGCCTGGATACCGCGCTCCTGGAGGGCCTCTAGCGGGAGTTCCGCCAGGGTGCACTCCATCAACCAGTTGGGGCGCAGCAGCTCAGCGAGCATCAGAGGTCGCCTTCTCGCTCTGCCAGCTCGGCTTCGATACGGGGTTGGACCCGGTCGAATTCCTCGCCTTCCACGAGAATGGCTTCGGTGCCTTGCATCCGAGCGACCACAAAGAAGGGGTCGAGGGGGATGTAGAGGCCATATTCCTGGTTGTCGACCATGAAACTCACGAGAAGTTCATAGGTCTCGGAATCGTCATCGGCGTCCTCGTCGTCCTCGAGATCTTCCGGCTCGGGTTCATCGAGTTCGCCGCTGACGGTGAGGGTGACGGCGGAACGGACCAGGGTGAGGTCGTGCTCCTGGAGGACCACATCAGCCACGGAAAGGATGGGCTCGGTGGCATCGATGGTGTCGATCAGCTCAGGATCTTCCTCGTCGTCCAACTGGAAGAGGCAGACCGGGGTGTCTACGGGGGTAAGCAGCACATAATCATGGCCATCGAGGGGAATCAACTCTTCCAGGAAACAGAGGAGTTGGCGGCCCCTGGTATCGCTCACCAGCACTGTGGGCACGTCGCCGGCATTGGTCATGGCGGAACTTTCAGAGCTCATGGCGTTGGTGTTTGTGTTCTCAGGATGGATCAACGTTGGCTTTTTTGCCGTCGTTGGGGGTCGCTGGTTGCACCGGTTCGCCGTGGAGCAGAACCGCTTCAGGTCCCTCGGCCAGCCATTGCTCTAGCAGCAGGGCAGCGGCGGCACTGTCGAGGGCGCCGCTGCGATCGCCGTGAAGAGCACGCTGTTCCCCGGCGGCCCAGGTACTGGCGTGCTCATTGACCCAAGCTAGGGGGAGCTCCAACGATCGGGCAATCCGTTCCCCATAACGGCGGCAGTGGGCTGCTTGTTCGGTGGGCCTGCCATCGCGATCCAGCGGTAGGCCGACCACGAGGGCCTGGACTCCCCGTTGGTCGACCAGGGGCTGCAACCGTTCCAGATCCGCTGGAAATTTGCCCCGGGCCAGGGCCCCGAGCGGGGTCACGGTGATCCCGAGGGGGTCGCAGCCCGCCAGGCCGATGCGCTTGCGACCCACGTCCAGCGCCAGGACCGATCGGGCCAGGGGTTGGGGGGGCATTACCGGGGAACGAGGGGGGTGGGCAGGGGACGGCGTTGGGGTTGCAGTTGGCCGAACATGGCCTCGAGCCGTTGGGCCGCCAGGGCTGGCAGCGGCTGTTCGTGGCGGCGCCAGACGCTGCGGGCCATCAGCACCCGTTCCCCCCGTTCCAGGGCACCGCGAGCCCGGAGCCAGTCCTGGCGGGATGTGTCACGCACATCGCTGCGGAGCCAGAGGTCTTCACCGCGGCCAAAGGTTTGTTGGGCTTGGGCCAACAGCAGCTCCGTGGCGCCACCAATCAGGTGTTGCCATCCCGGATGAACGGTGAGTTCCACGTCATGGCCCCCACCGGCGTGCTCCCCAACCCAGCGCACTCCGGCTACCGCCTCATCCCGGATCCCATCCACCAACACCCAGCCTTTGCTGTGGCTTTGATCGAGCAGGTCTTCAACCCGCCGATCGAGCAGTTGGCGGAGTTGGGCAGGGCAAGCGGCCTGCTCGAGGTGCCAAAGCAGGCCCCCGGTGCGCCGGTTGAGTGGGCGCAGGTGTAAGGCGCCAAGCGTTGAGCTATTGCCCCTTTGAGCTTCGTTGACGCCAGGCCAGCACCACAGTTGGTCGGTGCGCAGGGGTTGGAATCCCTGTTCCCGCAGCAGGGCCAGGCGCTGGGAATCAAGGCTGGAGGCCGTGGCCATCCAGCTGGTGGCATCCTTGGCCTGGTGGATGGCTTCCCGGAGCAGGGTTGCAGCCAAATCCCTCTGACCGACGGGGTTCACAAGGCGTAGGTGCTGCACCTGCCAGCAACTGCCGCTGCGGTTGAGTCGGCTGGTCACAATCAGGCCAAGGGGATTGTGCTCGCTAAAGGCGACCAGAACCAACGGTGCAATCGGCTGGCGGGCGGCGAGGGCGTGGATCAATCTCTCCGGGAGCCCGAGCCAAACGGCCCGTTGCAGCACGCTCTGGAGCGTTAGGAACGTTGGATCACTGAGCAAGGGCAGGTGCCAACCCGCCAGGGGCTCCAACCGCCAGCTTGTGGCGCATGGGGCTCCTGGAGACTGGGTGGGGTCTGGCTCAACCGCCATGGGGGTGGTTCCAAAGGGACCCTGAACCTCGAGTCTATCGAGCTTGATCGGAGTGGGTCGGTTGACCTGGCCCCTAGGCCCCGCGAACCAGGACGAGGGGAGTGCGTTCGTTGGCGTTTCCGGCCGGGTTGGGCCGCAGGGCTCGCTCCAGCAGGGCCCCGTCACAACCTTGGCTGGCGGCGAGCACCTTGACCCGGCCCAGGTCGTTGACATCCACAACTGCCACGGTCACGCCCAGGGCCTCAGCCATGCGTTGGCAGAACTGCCCCGGTTCCTGGGGCCCCATCACCAGGGTTTGGTCATAGGGCGGTGTGGTGCCGGTGATGTCATCAATCAGCCGGGCTTGATCCCCGGCTAGCCGATAAAACCAGCCCTTGAAGCCCAGGACCTTGAGCCCGGTGCCAATCAGCCAGGCACCAAGGATTCGGGCCGGGCCTTCTCGGTCAATCAGGCTTTGCAGGCCGCAGGCCGTGGCCAAGCTGCTGGTGGGGTGGAACACCCGGCAAAGCAACCGGGCCAGGGCCGAGGGTTCCAGGGTGGCGGGATGGAGGTATTGGCCTTGCATCACCGCCAGGGGCGTTTCGCCAATGGTGAGCACGTCACCGCTCTGCCAGAGGTGGCCGGCGTAGCGGCGTAATACCTCTTTGGGCTCGTCGAGCACACCGAGTAGATGGGTGCCAATGGGAAGCACCTGGCAGCGATCACCCTGACGCCAAGCTGCGGTGTTGGCGTTAATCGGCTCGGGTTTGTTTAGGGGAACAAGAAATCCATCCCGGCGGTGCAGGCGACCAAAGGGTCCGTAATTGACCCAGAGCACCTCGATCCACAGGGTGTCAATGAGTTTCTTGATGGCAATACCTGGGGCCGCAGTGATGCTGATCTCAAGGCGGGCCCTGGTGCTCTTGCGCCCTTTCACGATGTAGGCGGCCCAATAGTGATCGGGTCTGCTGTCCTCATCGGGATGGAGGGCCACTATCTGGGTTTTCACCTCCAGGTTGCGGAGGTCGCCGTTGCCCAACAAGGTGGGATTCAGGCTGATCTCCGGCACGAACACTTCCATGCGCCGGTGGGGATTGGTGATGGTGATCTCCCCCGTGACGGTGATGCCCTGGTGGCTGCTCTCCACCTGGAAGGGGCCGGCCTTCAACTGAAGGGGCGAGGCGGGCCTAAGGCGATGGCGGAGTTCAAGCCACAGCAGGCTTAGGCCCAGCAGCAGGGCGGCGAGCAGCAGGACGTGGAACACCAAGAGCAACGGAACGCGAATCGCCGGAGCGTAATGGGGCCCCTGGCTGGCCTAGACCATCTCCTCCGGCTTCACGTAACGATCGAAGTCATCGGCACTGATCTCCCCCAGTACCAGGGCGGCCTGCTTGAGGCTCAGTTGGTGCTTGTGGGCGTGCTTGGCGATGGCGCAGGCCCGGTCGTAGCCGATGGCTGGGGTCAGGGCGGTGACCAACATCAGGCTTTCGTTGAGGAGCCGGCCAATCCGCCTGGTGTTGGCCTCCAGTCCATCCACACAGAAGCTACGGAAGCTGGTGGCCGCACCCCCGAGTAAGGCGATGCTCTCGAGCACGTTGTGGGCGATCAGGGGCTTAAACACATTGAGTTCGAAATTCCCCTGGCTTGCCCCGAACTGCACAGCCGTGTTGTTGCCCATTACCTGGGCGGCCACCATCGTGAGGCTTTCGCACTGGGTGGGGTTCACCTTCCCCGGCATGATCGAGGAACCTGGTTCATTTTCCGGAATCACCAATTCACCGAGGCCGCAGCGGGGCCCGCTGCCGAGCCAACGCACGTCATTGGCGATCTTCATCAGCGATCCCGCCAACACGGTGAGGGCCCCATGGGCTGCCGCTAGGGGTTCATGGCCCGCCAAGGCTTGAAATTTGTTGGTGGCGCTGATGAAGGGCAATCCCAGGCGCTCAGCCAGCCGCTGGGCAACGGCGTCGCCAAAACCCTTTGGGGCATTGAGCCCCGTACCCACGGCGGTACCGCCGATGGCCAGTTGATACACCTGGGGGAGGGTATGCCTCAGGCTCTCGAGGCCGAGTTCCAGTTGGGCAACGTAACCACCGAATTCCTGGCCCAAAGACAGGGGTACGGCGTCCTGCAGGTGGGTACGGCCGATCTTCACGATCCCCGCAAACGCCTCACTTTTCTGCTGGAGTGAGCCGATCAACCGTTCGAGGGCTGGAATCAGCTGCCGTTCCAATTCGATCGCTACGGCGATGTGGAGCGCCGCCGGGAAGGTGTCATTGCTGGATTGGCTGAGGTTGACGTGGTCGTTGGGATGCACCGGACTCTTGCTGCCCATCACGCCGCCGACCAGCTCAATCGCCCGGTTGGCGATCACCTCATTCACATTCATGTTGGTTTGGGTGCCCGAGCCCGTCTGCCAAACCTTCAGGGGAAACTCGGGATCCAAGCGTCCTGATGCCACCTCTTCGGCGGCGGCCACGATCAAGCCGGTGAGCTCTGGATCCAGCTTGCCTTTGGCGGCGTTTACTTCGGCGCAGGCCGCCTTGAGCTGGCCGAAGGCGTGGACCACCGCCAGGGGCATGGGTTGGCCGAAGGGAAAAAAGTGGATCGATCGCTGGGTCTGGGCGCCCCAGTAGTGGTCCTGGGGAACCTCAATGGCCCCCAGGCTGTCGGTTTCGATCCGATGGCTCAGGTGCGGCTCGGCCATCAGCGGCTGACAACCTCGGCATTGAGTTCGTTGAAACTCACGGTGGTGCTGGTGGTCCCCCCTTCAGGCAAGGGGATGCCCGTGGCCTTGCTCAGGCCATCGTTGATGCGGTCTACGTCCACCAGGCCGCTGGCGTTGAACACCACCTGTCCATCGGGGTCAAACACCACCACCTGGGGAGTGGTCCCGTTCCAGTACGTGGCCGGGTCAGTGGGACCTTCGGTGGGGCGGTTTTGGAGGGGGTCGATGACCAGGGGAATCAACTCAATCCTGTTGCCCCAGAGCCGTTGCAGTTCGGAGACCACCGGGGAGAACTGCTTGCTCGCGGCATCGTCATCGAGGTAATAGATGACGGCTGCTGGCCGGTGATCGGCCATGGCCTGGGCGAGGGTGCTCCGGGGGGGCACCAGGGAGCCGTTGCCGGCGTAGAGGGCGTAAATATTGCCGTCGTAGGTGTTGTTCGTCAGGGCTGCGGCGGCAGGTTGAACCCCCCATCCCGTGAGGCCGATCCACAGGGCCAGCAATACACCGAGGAAAGGGCGACCAGGCAGGCGCAGCGGCACGATTTCAGCGCTCAATGTGGAGTCATTGTGACCTTTAGCCGCGGCTAAGGCTGCGGCCCATGCCCTGGCGGATGCCGCGGCCCACGAGGCCGATGGAACGGCCCACCACCTGGGTGAGGAGCACGACAAACAGATCCCCGAGCCCTTTGATCAGGCTCTGCAGTTGGGGGGCGAGGGCGTCCCGGGTTTCAAGGGAGAGGGTCACCAGCTGCTGCACCCAGCCCAAGTCCCGCAATTCAGCATCCCTTGGTTCGGTGAGGTCGACCAAGCCAATACCCCCGGGTTGGAGAGAAAAGAGCGATCGCCGGCTCTCATAGAGGGCTATGGGCCGTACAAACCAGCTGTTCCAACGTTGTTGGGCGTTGAGTTGGTTGCGTAACCGCTCCAGGTTGCGGGTGGCTAGCAGCTCTGGCTGCAGCAGATAGCGGCGCAATTCCGGCCAGCTGGCACAACAGGAGAGCACGTCGCTGCTGATCAACTCGGCGCTGCGCACCAACCAATTGGCTAGAAGTTGCTCCAGATGGAGCACGGCCCGGGGTTCATCCGCCGGCACCAACTGACCATCCACCAGAAGGGGTTGACCGTGGACCAGGGCCGCGAGCATGGCTTGGGCTTCCGGTAGTTCGGGGTCGGAACCAGCTAGGTCGCTGCCTTGGATTAGGGCCTCGGCCACGCCCTGGAGGGACCCGTCCCGGGGGAGTTGGACGTACGGACTGGTCATAGCCCTAAGGGCCTGTTGGCGCAGTTCCAGTTGGAGCTCGTCCCAGCGGACCTGAAGTTGCTGCCCGTGAAGGTGTTCGACTACCAGCTGTTGGCGAACCCCATCGCAGTGCTCAAGGAGGGAAAGCAGGAGGTCGCGCCGCCGGTCGGCAGCAAGGCCTTGGAGGGCTAGAAGCTGGCCGCTTTGGTTGGTGAGGCCCCCTTGGGATGCGACCTCTAGGCGGGCCCGCAGGGTATGCCAAATCCCCTCGGCACTGGGGGAGGGCAGGTTCAGTTGGGTGCCAAAACGCGCCTGGGGCAACGCATTCGTGAAAGCGGTGGGAGCTGCCAGCACCAGGGAGTCAAGGGGGCCCCACAGCAGCAACAGGCAATGGCGTGCAGCCCGCAGTTCCCTCAGGCGGCCCTGGAGCACCAGCAGGCTGACCGGATCCCGGGGCGGCGGGTTCAGCAGGGTGCGGCAGCCATCGAGTTCGGCATCGATTTGCTTGAGCCCGCTGAGCAGAAAGCGATGGCCGATCCCCAAGCCCGGCGGCAATGCGAAGGGATCCGGGACCGGCCCATCGGCGAGGGCCACCACCCGGCCTCCAGCGCACAACGTGGTGATCGCCTCCAGCAGCTGCTGGGTTTCTGGCGCTTCCAAGAGGCCGGCCACCGGCAACTGCAGCAACTGGGCTGTGGGGTGGGGCTGGCCCTGGGGAAGGAGCAGCAAAAGGGGAGCGGGTTGCCAGCGGCTGCGCAACTCCTCGAGTTCCCGCTCCAGGCTGGCCAGGGTTGCGGCGCTGCCCGGATGCCAGATCACCAGTTGGGGCCTGCCCACGAGCTCTTCGGGCTTGGTAGCCACGCGATAGACCGTTTGGGAAGCCTCAAGCAGACGGATTAGGCCATCGCGCAGCAGCGGTTCAGCAAACAGCAGCAGCTGCGAAGGCACAAACCAAGGTCAAAGGATGGCCCAAGGTAACCAGCCTGCCCCGATTTCTCCAGGGGGGGGGCTGGCAGTGATCGGGGCCAGCTTCAGGGTTGGGCCTGGCGGCGGCGCCCGTTCAAGCTGAGGCTGTAGCTCTCGATGGCAAAACCGGTTCGCTGTTCAATTTGGGCCAACAAGTCGTCGGGAAGTTGAACGTCGAGGTCTTGGATCGCCCCGGAATCGATACAGGTGAGGTGGCTGTGGGCATCGCTGCGGTAGCCGTAGAGCCTGCCGCTGGCGCGGTCCAGGCACTCGATAACCCCGGTGGATTGGAGCGCTTCCAGGTTTTGGTACACCGAGGTGTGGCCGATGTTGCGTCCTTGGTTGTTGAGCTTTTCGAAAATATCGCGGGCGCTTAGGTGGCTCTTTTCGACCCACAGCAGATCGAGCACCATGCGCCGTTGACGACTCAATCGCATGCCCAAATCGCGGCAGCGCCGGTAGACATCGTCCACGCAGGTGGGCAAATCGCCGAGCGACTGGGTTTGGGTCGATGGGGTGCTGGCGCTCACGCGACACACCTGCGAAGGCCTCATCTAGTTATAGGCCAAGCCGCAAGCTGGCTGGCCCCTAGGCCAGGTTCGAGTCGATGGGGTCTTGGAGCCGTCCATCGCCAATGGCTTGGATAGCTTCAGCCAAATCCACCCGGCCGTCGTACAGGGCCCTGCCCACGATCACCCCCTCGATGCCCAAGGGAGCCAGGGCTAGCAGGGAGAGCAGGTGCTCCAGGTTGCCGATGCCGCCGGAGGCAATCACGGGAACAGCACTGGCTTCAGCCATGGCCCGTAGGGCCTCCAGGTTGGGGCCAGCCAGGGTGCCATCGGTGGCGATATCGGTGCTGATGATCGCTGCGATGCCGCTGGTGTTGAACCGCTTGGCCAGGGCCGTGGCCTCGGTGCTGCTCTCTTCGATCCAGCCCCGGGTGGCCACCTTGCCGTTTTTGGCATCGATGCCCACCACAATTTTGCCCGGATAGGCGGCGGCCAGTTCATCCACCAGCTCAGGCTGTTCCAGGGCCACGGTGCCCAAGATCACCCGATCCAGCCCGCAGCCCAGCAGTTCCGCTGCCCGTTCAGCCGTGCGCACCCCTCCGCCCAGTTGCACAGGGATGGAAAGGGCACTGGTGATCGCCTTCACCGCCCCATCGTTCACCGGTTCACCACTTTTTGCCCCATCCAGGTCGACCAGATGCAAGCGCTGGGCTCCCTGCTCCTGCCAAGCCAGGGCTTGGGCCACGGGGTCATCGGAAAAGCGGGTCACCTGGCCGTAGTCGCCCTGGTGCAGCCGCACGCAGTGCCCGTCCAGCAGGTCGATGGCGGGGATGATCTGCATGGGACTGGCCAGCTGCTGCCAGCCAGGCTGCCAGAGGCTCCGCTGCCGCAGCTCCACCACCGGCACCACGAGCCGGAAGCGGCGATTGAGAACGGCTTCTAACTCCAGGGCTTTGGCTGGGCCCTTGCCCCGTTCGCCGAGGCGGCGGAAGTGGCGATAGCCGCAGGTCTGCTGGAGCAGGGGCGGTTGGGCTGTCCAATTGGAGCTGAGCCGCATCGGACCTTGGACGTCTTGAATGGCCTCCACTCTCAGTGGCTCCTAAGGCCTGGCACCCATGAAGATCCTGGTGATGGGCGGAACCCGCTTCGTGGGCAAACCCTTGGTGGATCACTGGCTCCAGGCGGGCCACCAATTAACCCTGTTCACCCGGGGCAAAAATCCCGTACCCCCGGGTGTCGAACACCTGGTGGGCGATCGCACTAGGGCCGAAGGCTTGGAGCAGCTTGCTGGCCGCAGCTTTGACGTGATCGCCGACACGTCCGGCCGCAGCTTGGAGGATTCCAAGGGGGTGGTTGAGCGCACGGGCAGCCCAAACCACCGGTTTTTGTATGTGAGCTCGGCTGGTGTGTATGCCGACAGCCATCTGTGGCCCCTCCACGAGGACAGTCCGACGGATCCCGCCAGTCGCCACGCCGGCAAGGCGGAAACCGAGGCTTGGCTGCGCAGCCAGGGGATCCCTTTCACCAGTTTCAGGCCCACCTACATCTACGGACCGGGGAACTACAACCCGGTGGAGAGTTGGTTCTTTGATCGGATTGTCCATGGCCAGAGCGTTCCCTTGCCTGGCGATGGCAGCACCATCACCCAACTTGGCCACGTTCAGGATTTAGCCACGGCCATGGCCCGGTCGATCGAGGTGGATGCGGCCGCCAATCGCATTTACAACTGCACCGGTGCCCAGGGCACCACCTTCCTGGGCCTGGTAGAAGCCGCGGCCCGGGCCTGCGGCAAGGACCCTTCAACCGTGGAGATTCGCAGCTTCGATCCGGCCCGCTTGGACCCCAAGGCCCGCAAGGCGTTCCCTTTAAGGCTGGCCCATTTCCTCACCGATATCCATCGGGTGCAGCGGGAGCTGGCCTGGCAGCCGGCCTTTGATCTCGATCAGGGCCTGGCCGACAGCTTCAACAACGACTACGCCAAGCGCCTGCCCACCACGGTTGATTTCAGCTCGGATGCAGCCCTTCTCAGCTGATTGGAACCGGTTCTGGCGCTCATGCCTTGCGTAGGTAGCCAAGGGCCGAACTGAGGGCCAGGCCCAAAGATGGCCAGAACAGCCACCACCCCAGCCCGTGCAAGCAGCCCGAAAGGGCTGGGGAGAGCCCGAGGCCCAATCCCCAACTCGCCGGCCACAGCAACAGGAGCAGGGCTACAAATTGCAAGATGGTTTTGGCCTTGCCGCCAAGGGATGCCGGCCCGCCAGAGCTTTGGTTAGCCCGCCAGCCGGAGATCAGCAGCTCGCGGGCCAGCAGGAGCCACACCGCCCACAGCGGCAAAACCCCACTGGCCCCAAGCCAGAGCAGGGGAGCGGTAATCAGGATTTTGTCGGTGAGGGGATCGAGCCTGGCGCCCCAAACCGATCCGCCACCTGCCCTGCGGGCCAGCCAACCGTCGGCGGCATCACTGAGGCCACCCAGGGCGAGCAAGATCCAGGCCAGGGCTGGCTGGCCGGTGGCGAGGGCTAGCAAAAGCGGCAATCCCACCAGGGCCCGACCCACCGTGAGGCCATCGGCGAGTTTGCGCATGCTGGTGGACCCCATTCAATTGCCCAGGCTCGGCCCCAGAATGCCTGCAGTTCAGCAACTTGGCCCGTGGTGCAACAGTCGGTTTCCGCAGTGATGTCAGCCCCGGTGCTGACGGTGACGGCGGACAGCCTCCTGCAACAGGCCGTTCAGCTGATGAGCGATCACCACATCAGTGCCCTGCCTGTGGTGGATGGAGACGGAGTGCTGGTGGGTGAACTCACCGAGCAAGACCTCATGGTGCGGGAAAGCGGATTCGATGCGGGCCCCTACGTGATGCTGCTGGATTCCGTGATCTATCTACGCAATCCCCTCCAGTGGGACAAACAGGTTCACCAGGTCTTGGGCAACACCGTTGGCGAGGTGATGAGCCACCAGCCCCACACCTGCAGCAGCGACCTGTCCCTGCCTTCGGCCGCCAAATTGCTCCATGAGCGCAGTACCCAGCGCCTGTATGCGCTCAACGACCAGAAACAGCCCGTGGGCGTGCTGACCCGGGGCGATGTGGTTCGTGCCCTTGCCGCTGCGGGGTGACCCAGGGTTAAGGCGGCGCTGGTAAGGCCGGCGGTGGTGGAGCTCCCGGGCTTGGGGCCCCCACGGTGGGGCCAGGGTCCGTCTCCGTTCGGTTGCCCTCCGGCAGGCTTGCTCCATCGCCTTCGCTGGATGTTTGGGGGATGGGAGGCGCGTCGAGTTGGGCCCCGTTGGGGAGCAACAGCGGGGCCGGCAAGTCGGCCGGTAGGCCCAGGCTGTCGATCCCAGGGGCCGAATTGCCTCCGGCTTTGTTCGCCTCCTCTTGGCGTTGTTGCAGGGCCAGGGGATCGGCGCTGATCGGCGTTTCTCGAAAGGGTGAATTGGCACCAGGTTTCTGACCATCACGGCCCCGGGGAGCCCAGATCAGCCGGGCGATGGGTTCAACGCCCCGTTCCATCAGCCGGTTGAACCCGGCTAGGGCCCGATCCACCAGTTGGCCCCCCAGGGTTTGGCCGCACTGGAAAGGATTGCCGCAGCCCTGGGGGCCGCTGGCGCTGGCCAATTGGGTCAGGAGTGAGCCCTGCAAAGCCGAGGAGCGGCTACTGAGCCGCAGCAGGTAGGGCACATGCACAAAGCTGGTGGCTCCACCGCTGATCCAGTTGGCATCGGCATCACTGAAGCCCTTGACCCCAGGGATGATGAAGCGGCTTTTTGAGGCGTGGTCGGGCAGATAGGCGGCCCTCAGGCCCCGGCGACGGGCGAGGTCTCGGGTTTGCTCGAGGGTGAGGCCATCTCGGCTCATCAACACCTCGATGCGGCCATCGGGACGCAGTCCGTAGGCCATGCGAATCCGGGGCAGGAAATAGCGGATCTGCTGCCCCATGCTGATGCTGTAAGCCCCTTTGTAGGCCGCAGGCGGCTGTTCCAGGTCGTTGTAGAGGCTGTGCAGCCCCCCCACAAACGACTCGAATTCCTGGGCCCGGGCGGGGGTTAGTTCTCCGTAACCAAAACTGACGCTGCCGTCGTGGCGGATGCCCATAAAGGCCCGTTGGCGAGCCGCCGTGCGGTTGCGGCCCCGCCAAATGCGGTCGCCAAATTTGATATCTCCCAGGGGAACGGTGGTCTCCTTCCCCAGTGCATCAACCTGGCGCTCGTACATCGGCCCCGAGAAAAAGGCCAAGGCCGAGCGGTCGTTAAAGGCCTGTTGCTCCTTGTCCCAACCCTCCAACAAATCAATCTTTACCGCCCGGGGATCAAAATCCAAGGCGTAGGTTTCGCTATCGGGGAGATAGCGAAAGGGCAGGCCATCGGCGGCGGTGACGAGCGGTGCCCCCCCCTGGCGCTTGGCCTCTGGCAAGGGCGGAGCAATGGCCACCAGGAAGACCAAGACCCCCGCAGGAATGGCCACGATGAGGGAGCGTTTGCGCTTCCAAACGGGCCGTTTGGCCGATCGTCGCAACCGGCGCAGGTCCAGGGCGCTTGGCCCCACACCATTGCTCTGGCTGGCCTCGTTTTGGCTGGCCTTGGCTTGGCTTTCTGGCGCTAGCGGGGTGAGGGTTTCCACGCAGGAGGGTTACCACGACACGATGGCGGCTTGAGCCAGCGGCCAGAGAAGATCACGTTGGGAGCCGATGGCACCCGCCGTCAAGTAAGCCCCATGCCCCTGCGGTAGGCAGGGCGCCCTTGGGTGGCCGTGATCGTTGCCCGCACATGGGGATAGGGCTCCAGGTCGAGCTGGGGAAAAAAGATCGGCAGGTAGGCCAAGTAGGCATTCACGGCACAGTCCGCCACACCCCAACTCCCCGGCTCACCCCCCATCAGCGACCGGCCTTCGGCCAACTGTCCATCCAGCACCTCCATGAGCCGCGGGAATTCTTTGTCTCGGTTGGCGGGCACAAACAGGGCCACGGCCAAGGTGGCATTGGCAAACAGGATCCATTGGCCTGCCAGGGCCCGCTTGGCGGCGGCTTCATCGGCACTACCACCGAATTCATGGCCATGGCGATCGGCCAGGTGCAACAGGATGGCGCCACTCTCAAAAAGTGTCAGAGGTCCCCCGCCTGGGGCTTCGAGGCTGCTGTCCACCAGGGCTGGCAGCTTGGCGAAGGGGTTGATGGTTTTGAAGGCGGGTTGCTTGTGCTCACCCGCTTCCATATCCACCTGATGCCAGGTGTAGGGAATTCCCCTCTCTTCCATGTACCAGCGGGGCATGGAGGCCCGGCTGCGGGCGCCGCCATAGAGGGTGAGGCTCATCGCTGAAAAGAAACGAGTGAAGGCATCATGAGTAGGGGGCAGCTACCGGGGGGGCTAATTGGCACTGGCGCCGGTGATAATTCCTCGATCCACTCCCTAGTTGCCATGACCATTGCCCTGCTGCTTGCCCTGGCGGGTTCCCTGGGCCTGATGGCCTTCATCGTTAAAAAACTCGAAAAGGCGGCCTAGGCACTCATTGCGAGCATTTTCTGAATCGGGGCTAGGGCTTTGAGGCGTAACTCCTCCTCCAATTCGATGGCGGGGGAGAGGGTTTCCAGGCAGTGCCACACCTTCTCCAGGGTGTTGAGCCGCATGTAGGGGCAGGCGTTACAGCTGCAGCCATCGGCTCCTGGAACCTCGAAAAATGCTTTCCCGGGTACCTGCAAGCGCATCTGGTGCAGGATTCCGGGCTCGGTGAGCACGATGAAACTGGACGCGGAGCTGGCGCCAGAGCGGCGCAGCAGGGCACTGGTGGAGCCGATGAAATCGGCTAGATCGAGCAGGTGTTGCTGGCATTCCGGATGGGCCAGCACTTCGGCCTGGGGATGCTCGAGCTTCAACTGCAGCAGCGCCTGCTCGCTAAAGGTTTCGTGCACGATGCAACTTCCGGGCCAGAGGGTGAGCTCCCTGCCGCTTTGGGATTGCACCCAGCGCCCCAGATTTTGATCGGGGCCAAACAGGATCGGCCGATCTGCGGGCAGTTGCTTCACCAGGGCGACCGCATTGCTGCTGGTGCAAATCAGATCGCTCTGGGCCTTCACGGCGGCGGAGCAATTGATGTAACTCACGGTGATGTGGTCGGGGTGCTCGGCCCTGAAGGCGGCAAAGGCATCGGCCGGACAGGCATCGGCCAGGCTGCAACCGGCATCCAGATCGGGGATCAGCACCGTTTTGGCGGGGCTCAGGATTTTGGCCGTTTCGGCCATGAAGTGAACCCCGCAAAACACGATCACCTCCGCATCGGTGCCGGCGGCCTGTCGGGAGAGTTCAAGGGAATCACCGATGAAATCAGCGATGTCCTGGATGGCTCCCTCTTGGTAGTAGTGGGCCAAGATCACGGCCTTGCGCTGCCGCTTGAGCTCTGCGATGGCAGCTGGGAGTTCGGCGGCAGGGGGACAGCCCCTGGATGGGCCAGAACTCGTCTGAGGAGGATGGGCAGAGGTGAAAATCAACCGTTGCCTAGCTGATGCAGGATGGAACGAGCCTAGGCATTGGGTGTTAGCAGACTTGAGAATCGCCATCGCCGGAGATCTTCACGGTGCTTGGGACCATTCCGACCACGGTTTGCTGGCGATCCTGAAGCCCGATGGGCTCCTGGTGGTGGGCGATCTCAGCGACGGTCACCCACGCATCCCGTCGTTGTTACGCCAGCTCAAGCTCCCGGTGGCTTGTGTTTTGGGCAACCACGACACCGGAAAGGATTCCTCGGGCCGCACCCTGCAGCGCCAAATTGAGGCCCTCGGTCCCCTCCACTGCGGTTGGGGGTTGTGCCAATGGCCGGGTCTCGCCGTCGTTGGGGCCCGGCCTGCTTCAGCGGGTGGGGGTTTCCATCTCTCCCAAGCCGCCCTGTCTGCCTTTGGTCCGGTCACCCTGCAGCAATCGGTCGATCGAATCACCACGGCAGCGATGGCTGCCGACCCTGATGTTCCCTTTGTTTTGTTGGGCCACAGCGGACCCACGGGACTGGGCAGTGAGGCAACGGCCCCCTGCGGCCGCGACTGGAAGCCTCCAGCCATGGACTGGGGCGACCAGGATCTGGCCCTGGCGATTGAGCAGATCCGTCGCCATCGCCCCGTGCCCCTGGTGGTCTTTGGCCACATGCACCATGCCCTCAGGCGCGGCCAGGGTGAGCGCGTGAGTTTTTGCCGCGACCGGGCCGGTACGGCCTACCTGAATACGGCCTGCGTGCCCCGCCATGGCAGCGATGCCGCCGGCCGTGACCTGCGTCATTTCAGTTGGGTTGAATTTTCAGGCCAGCAGCTGGTCCACGTCAGCCACCGTTGGTACGGCCTGGGCGGTGAATTGCTCTACGAAGAGCGGCTGTTCGAGGTGCCCGTCGCTGCCCGGTTGGACGCCCCCCAGCTGTCGTTGTGCTGATCGTTGCCTGCATCAGCGCCCACGGCTTTGGCCATGGGTCCCGTTCAGGTGCGGTTTTGGCCGCCTTGCACCAGCGCCAACCCCATTGGCGCCTGGTGGTCTCGAGCGCCCTACCGCCTGATTTTCTAGCCATGGCAATGGGGCAGGTGCCGTTTGAGCACCGCCCCTGCCAGTGGGATGTGGGCGTGGTGCAGGCCGACGCCCTGGGCGCCGATCCGGAGGCCACCATCGAGGCCCTAGAACGCTTGGAGCAGCAGCTGCCAGGGCAAATCGAAGCTGAAGCGGCCTGGATGCGGGCCCAGGGAGAGCCAATCCTGGTGTTGGGAGATGTGCCACCGGCGGCGGCGTTACTCGCCCAGCGCCTGGGCGCCCCCCTGGTTTGGCTTGCCAGCTTTGGCTGGGATGCCATTTATGGCGCCATGGGACCAGCATTTGAGCGTTGGACGCGGCAAGCCCATGCCCTCTACCGCCAGGGGGATTTGCTTCTGGCCTGCCCCCTGGCCATGCCGATGGCCTGGGACATTCCCCAGGTGCAAATCGGTCTGACGGCGTGCAAGCCCCGGCTTCAGGCCGGTGAACTTGCCCGCCAGTTGGATCTCCCGGACGAGCCTGAGCGGTGCGTTCTGATCAGTTTTGGGGGCCTGGGAATCGACTTCGATCCCCAGCTGCTGGCCCTCTGGCCAGACCATGTGTTCGTGGGGCCGAACCCGGCGGTGGCCCTCGCAACCAATGGCCGGCTCCTGCCCAAGGGCGTGCGGCCCCTGGAGGTGATGCCCTACTGCCGACGCCTGATCACCAAGCCCGGATACAGCAGCTTCTGTGAGGCCCTGGAGATTGGTCTTGGTATCCATGTGGTCCATCGCGACGGCTTCGCCGAGGCGGCCGTGCTGGAGCTAGCCCTGCAGCGCCATGGGGAACACCGGCTGTTGAGCCAAGGCCAATGGCAACGGGGTGAATGGCAACTCGACCAACCCCTGCTTCCTCCCCAGGGGCAACCCTTGCTTGGTGGGGGCTGCGAGCAAGCTGCTGCGGCCATCAGCGAATTCGTGGCAGGCAGGGATGGTTTTGCGCTTCAACCGAGGGGCCAATTCTTCGATTGGCACTGAATGCCTCGTGGTTGGTGACGATGATGGGCACATTGGTGGCACATCCAATCCTTCTTTTTTAACAACTTTCAGTCCCTAATCCCATCTGGGAAATCAGCTGAATCCCCCTGAGGGTTTTCGTCTGTATCAAGCGCAGCAGTTTTGCATCAATGGCGCTTTTTGGTTGGGATTTTGTTCTTCGCTTGTTGATCGGTTTGCTTTTATCTCGCCTCAGCTCGCTTGTTGTTACAACGGTTGCAGCCCTTGCTCCCTACGGCCTAGGGACTCCCCCCGCCAAGGCCCAGGCTGAGCAACCCAGTACTGAACAAATCAACGGTGATCAACTCAGTACCGAAAAGCTCTCGTCAGAGAAACTCTCGTCAGACAAACTCACGACGGAGAAACTCACGACAGAGACAACAAGAACAGAGCTGCTGTTTCGATTGCCCACCCCTGCTCCGCTGATCTTCGCGATCACCCCGGAGCGCAGGGCCCTGCTCAATACGATCCGCTATGCGGAGGGCACCTGGGCTGGGGGTGATCAAATTGGCTACCGGATCATGTTTGGCGGAGGCCTGATGCCGTCCCTCGAACGCCATCCCGACCGGGTGATCCGCAAATCGGGCTATGCCAGCGCCGCTGCCGGGGCCTACCAGTTCATGCCTTTCACCTGGTCCTTGGCCTCGCGAACCCTGGGTCTAGCCGCCTTTGGTCCGGAGGTTCAAGACCAGGCAGCCATCTTTTTGATTCAGCGCCGGGGGGCCCTGACCCTGGCTGATCAGGGTCTGTTTACGCGCCATCTGGCGGCCAAGTTGGCCCCGGAATGGGCGTCGTTTCCCACCCTGGCTGGCCGGAGCTTCTATGGCCAACCCGTCAGGCGTTTCAACGAGCTCAGGCGCTTCTACGAAGACAACTTGGCCCAGCTGCGCCGTCTTGAGCCCGTCGCCCAGGTGCAAAAGGCCAGTTGTGAGCCCGCCGACTCCCTGTTTTGTCGGGTCGAAGCCCTGCAGCGGCTGCCCTAAGCCCTCAAGGGGCCTGTTTGGGTTTGCCCACCGTCTGTTGGGCCAGCAGATAGGCCACCACGGTTGAGCCCAGAAAGCCCAGGCTGTTGCGCAAGACTGGCAACAGATCACTCGTGCGCGTCAGGATTGGGCCCAGGCCAAGGGCCCCAAACAAAATCAGCCACAGGGGCGAGAGCAGCAGCACCCAGGTCCACTCCACGATGCGACCCTCCTTGCGGGGGTAGGCCGCAAAGCCCACAACCAAGCCCCCCAGGATCGAAGTGGCCAGGGTGAGAAGCCATTGTTCCCTGGGTAGACCCGGCACCACCTGGCAACCGCCCCGTTCGAGGCAGCCTTCGACGGCGTTAAGGGCCTCCACGATGGCCGCATCCTGGCCATGGTCCTTCACGTAGTACTGGTTGCCGTAGCGGGTTTGCAGCTCCACCCAGTAGGTGCGCGGCATCAGGGCAAAGAGGGCTTCCCCCACGTTGAAGTTGAGCAGGTTCCCGCCCCGCTCATCGGCCACGAGCAGCAGGCTGCGCTCATCGAGATTCCAGAAGCTCTTCACCGCCTGACCCGGGGTTCGGTCGTACTGGGTCAGCACCCGCAATTTCCAGCCAGTTTCGGCCTCAAATTTGCTGAGATTGCTCTCCAGGCTTTCCCGCTGGGGGTCGGTCAGGATCTTGGCTAGGTCAATCACCGGGGTGGGGTGATCGGGCAGGAGGTCGGGATTGTCGTAGGCCAAAGCTGGAGCGGCCAAGCCCGTGAAGGCCACTAACAGCCCAGCGATGAGCCCAAGACCCAGGCGACCCCATTCCCTCACCACCCTGCCCATGCTGCTGCTTCGATAGATGGGCATTCTCGCTGAGTTCCTGGTCCAGCCGTGATCCAGCCCTCTCCGCCTGATTCGAACCCCACGGTGGATCCGGCCGCGAAACAGACCGCGAAACCAGCGGCCGTTCCCCCTTGGCTGCTCGAGCGTTTACTTGCAAAGGGAGGGGAGATTCCCTTCTCCACCTACATGGACTGGGTGCTCCACGACCCCCAGCACGGTGCCTATGGGTCGGGCCGCCTGCGCATTGGTCCCCATGGGGATTTCGTCACCTCCCCGTCGCTGGGTGGCGACTTCGCTGCCCTCTTGGCCCCCCAACTGGTCGACTGGTTACTCCCGCTGTTGGCCGACCAGGCGACGGCCACGGGTGAGCGGTTGGCCCTGGTGGAGAGTGGTCCTGGCGAAGGCACCTTGGCCCTGGATCTAGCCCAGGTGCTGGCTCGGGATTGGCCTGATCTGGCCGAGCGGCTCGAGCTGGTTTTGGTGGAGCCAAATCCGGGCATGGCTGCGCGTCAACGCCGGTTGCTTGAGGCCGCCCCCTTGCCCGTGCGCTGGTCCTCGTTTGAGCAGTTGGCCCAGGCTCCTGTCCGCGGCGTTGTGCTGGCCCACGAGGTCCTCGATGCCCTTGCGGTGGAGCGGATCGTTTGGGACGGAACGTCCTGGCGCCAGCAGCTGGTGCGGATCAATCTGGTGGGGATCAATGGCGAGGCAGCGGCAGAACCCTCGCTCCGGCTGGAACCCGGCGAACCCCTGGAGCCATCCGTGCTCTCCAGGCTCAAGCCCTTGGGACTCCTGGAGCCGAATTCCCAGCGCCCTGAGGGTTGGTGCACGGAGTGGCATTGCGCGGTCCGGCCGTGGCTGGACCATTGCGCCGCAGCCCTCCATCAGGGGACATTGTTGGTGGTGGACTACGCCCTGGAGGCCTGGCGCTACTACGGCCCCCAGCGCTCCAATGGCACCGTGATGGCCTATCGCCAGCAACAAGCCTGCAGCGACCCCTTGGTGGAACCGGGCGACTGGGATCTCACGGCCCACCTCTGCATCGATGCCCTACTGATCGATGCGGAGGCCACGGGCTGGCAACCCTTGGGCCACTGCCGCCAGGGGGAAGCCTTGCTGGCTTTGGGCTTGGCAGAGCAGCTCCATGGGCTGCAAAGTCTGCCGACCAGTGGCCTGCAGGAAGCCCTCGCTCGGCGCGAGGCCCTGCTTCGCTTTGTGGATCCAGGAGCCCTGGGAGATTTTCGCTGGCTGGCCTTTGGCCGTGGTTTGCCAAACCAGGTGCCGCGTTTCAAGCAGGAGCCTGGCCCGCCAACCAATCGCTGAGGGAGCTGGCCGGTTGACTCGCACTGCTGGTGATTTCAATGATTTGACCGATCGCAGCGGGCGATTCCAAGGCATCCAGGCAAACCCGGGCCACCAGCCGGCGGGGAATGCTGTTGCTTTCCTGCTGATCGGCACCGCTGAAACGAATCCCTTGCTCTTCGAGCCCAGCCTCGTTCTCGCTCAGGCCCCCAGGACGAACAACCGTGACCTTGAGGTCGCTCTGCTGGAGCCACTGCTCCCCTAATCGCTTCCAAACCAAGATCAAGCCAAACAGGTTGAGGGGGTGCTTCCACCGGCCGGCGCAGAGCGAACTCACCAGCACAACCCGGCCTAGCCCCACGGCTTGGCAGGCCCGCAGTTGGTCACGCACCCCAAAGGCATCCACCTTCATGGGACCGAACAGATCGATGGATGGCCGCGCACCAGTGGCGATCACCAACCCATCACAACCGGCCAAGGCAGCATGCAGCGCTTCGGCGGTTCCCAAGTCCAAGCGGCAGATCTCGGCACCCTCGAGCCCGGCGGGGATGGTCGATTGGGGGCGCACGATTGCGCGCACCTGGTAGCCCCGGTGCAGGGCCTCCTGCACCACGCGCCAGCCGGTCTTTCCAGATGCACCTGTTACCGCAAGCAGGGTCATGGCGTTGGGCCTTGGCAATGGCAATCGATGGGGCCATGACAAGGCTAGGAGTGGGAACCCCCCAACCCATGGACGATCGTTCGCCAAGATCACCCCATCGCTCAGCTCACAAAATGATTCCCTCAAAGCAGCAGATCCTCGCCGCCTCAAGCGTTTGGTTAGCGGTCGTACTCAACGTGGTGCCTGGTTTGGGCACCGGTTACATCTACCAACGCCGTTGGCGGGCCTATTGGATCACCACAGCCACGAGCACCGGCTGGTTGGTCCTTGGGGCGTTGTTGGGCCAGGACGTGGATCCCGTGCTCCAACCCGAT
>Ga0310330_100029_pt1 | contig 50971 bp, 85 predicted proteins | sample LakMicDCLTotalB5_FD_195544 | JGI IMG/M metagenome (GOLD analysis project Ga0310330, IMG submission 195544) | Enriched freshwater cyanobacterial communities from Lake Michigan, Michigan, United States - MI23.DCL.Total.B5 (v2) (version 2) | ecosystem: Environmental > Aquatic > Freshwater > Lake... | reverse complement strand
CATCACCTCAAGGAGTTGTTTGCTGCACGCCACTGCCTTAAGCCCGGAACTTTAATCGTAATTGATGACAATATTGTTACACCACAAGGCAAACGCTTAGGTAAAGGTCGTTTAGTTTACGAACTTTTCGAGGCCCTTGGCGGTGAACCGTACTTTGATGCGTACCAAGTCGGCTGGATTTGGGAAGAATAACGCTCTTTGCTACTGTAAAATAAAAATTATTTCCCCAACCATGACTCTAACGACACCCGTCAAAGACTCTCTAGACGCAGCCGCCGCTACCCTTCGTGAAGCCCTTGCATTTGCTGCAAGAACTGAGAAGCCAATCACCATCCACACATTGACCGACATCCTAATGCGCCTCGAATCCCTGGAGCATATGGATGAACTTATGTGTAAATTTGGGGCACCTTCCACTGAAAAGACTGGGCTGTAGTTGGACCATCTTCGTGACGCCACGAAAATGGTTTTAGACTTTCTTCGGAAGTAGTCAACTTCCCTGTAAAAACCGAGTGGAAGCGGTAAGTAAATCTACTATTCTCCGGCTTGACACCCGGAGATTTTTTGTTATGATATTACCGATGCACGTAGCGCGTTGGGCTCATAGCCCAAAAGGTGGCGTGTCAACTCCGAGGTAGCTCCTCACATGTAAGGTCGCTCCTTACAGTGTACCTCCGGCTAAACGGAGGGGTGCGTTCATTAACCTTATAAATGAACCCAGCGGGGAAGGGACCCGCACCTCAACGCTAGGCCGAAAGGATAAGGCAGCCCGACAAGGGTTCACATTACCTGGTTCGAATCCAGGAGCGTTGATTAATTGTTAACAACAATACCAAGTAAAATAGAAGAAAGGAATATATCAATGTCAGAGGAAAAGACTAAATACACTAAGCCTGAGTTGCGCGAGAACATTAAAGATCGCGTGATGGCAGGATCTAAGGGCGGCAAGCCGGGCCAATGGAGTGCCCGCAAGGCTCAACTTGTAGCGCAACAATATGAAAAAGCTGGTGGTGGATACAAAGGCGGCAAAGGTGAAGGCCAAAAATCACTAGAAAAATGGGGCAAAGAAAAGTGGCAGACCAAAGACGAATACGAGAAACGTTCTAAAGCTAAGTCAGCAGCTAAGAGGTATCAAGATGGCAAGTGATAAAGCAATCCAAGACGGATATACAAAACGTTATCTACCAGAAAAAGCATGGGCTTCTCTATCTAAAAAGGAAAGAGAAGAGACTGACCGCAAGAAACGCACTGGCAGCAAACAAGGAAAACAATTTGTACCAAACACAGAGACGGCGAAGAAAGCTGGTAAAGCAGCCCGTGCGGCCAAGCGACACAAAGATAAGTAACCCGCATACCCCTGGCACCCGTTAGGCACGCTACAGTAAGCGGGTTTTAACGAATCAAATGAGCTATTTAAATCACAACCTTCCAACATTCACTTGTTACATCCGAAACGAATTCCTATACAACCACAAGCAGGGGCATGGTGATGTAACGTTATGTGACGTACACTCTGTTGCATCTCTAGAGAAACACGTCCCATTGTTTGAAGTCTTCCTGGAAAATGGAGTCAACTGGACAAGGCGTCCCATCCATGCTCTCTGCTGGAAACCAGATGCCCCTAAGCCAGAACTAAATGATTGCATGTGGTGGGATTGTTTCTCTCCGTATATTGATGTACAAGTCAGGGCACGCCTTTCAAATTTACGTGCGCAGCTAATCAATTTCAAAGGTGAGAAGAATAGTGGTATTTATATGTTCACCATGGATTGGTCCTGGGAATCCAAGTCAACTCTTAATACCAATTTCAGTGAGACACCTGAGCACAAGTGTGCGCATTTTTTCCGAATGGATGATGGTAATTTTTACGCCTACCCCAACAACCGAATCATTTGGTACGATGATGCATGGCTTAAGAACAGGATTGAAAAAAATCCCGGCTACGAGATTGACTTGAACGAGTACAGTGTTGAAAATTCACGTATGATTGAAACGTCTAATCACTTTTTATACGAAACAAACCCTATTACTTCACCCAAAACTGAGGCGTACAAGCGCTTTTTCAATGTAGAGTAAATTCTTTAAAAAATGAAAATTGGTAACGAGGGGGATCTCGCAAGCCTCGAATCTTAAATGACAAGGGTCGCCCATAAACTAGGCCCCGCCCCTCTCACCAACTTCTAATTTGCTCCTAATTTGAAGTAAATTAGGAGTTGATTTGGTTTTAGGTAAAACCAGCCCCGTCCACTTAACCATGTGCTAGTATTTATTCGTAATTAAAATAAAACAATGATTTCGAAAACTTGCACTGTATGCAAACAACTTAAAAATCTTTCAGAATTTTACGCGGAATCAAGGGTTAAGGACGGCAAACAAGCTAAATGCAAGACATGCGTTTGTCAAATTACCGCAGAGTATCGCAAAAAAAATCCTGAAATCTACAGAAAAGCTAGTTTAAAACACTGGAACAAATTGGATGACAAGAAAAAACACGCCAGGTGGATTAAAAGATATGGGGTGACTCCTGAAATGTATCTAGATATGTTTAACCAACAAAATGGAACGTGCAAAATTTGTGAAGAAAAATGTGTATCCGGGCAAAGTTTATCTGTTGATCATTGCCATAAAACAAATGCAGTTCGGGGATTATTATGCAAAAAATGCAACACTGCGCTAGGAATGCTCAACGATAATATTAAGTTTTTTGAATCTGCAATTACTTATCTCAAGGATTCCGCAAAATTGATTTAACAAACCAAGCAGATTTAAATGCTTGGCCAACAAGATCAGCCATATAGTTCTGGATGTCAATAGCATGTACTTTTTGGGCCATGCCTTCTAACTTCTTGGCTTGCATGCCAAGATCTTCTAAATTTTTATAGTACACTCCAAGCATTCCCTTCCATTCGTAAGAAGTAACTTCTTGCATGGGAGGTGCCATATCTTTTAACTTGCAACCACAAAGTGGCATAAGATAATCCATAGACCTAACAAATTCACCAATCGTATCAAATTGTTCTAGGTGTGTTTCGTATTGATCTTTTAAAAATGCATGAATACTGAGGAAGTTTGCGCACTCTATGTTTAAATGGATCAAATGAGATTGAGTTTCAAGTTCTTTAACGTAAGCAGACAAACCAATTAGCTGTTGAATAAATGCACCAACATCACCACCAGCTTTTGACTTGGCAGGAGCCTTAGGCTTATCTTGTGCTTGAGGCAGCGGCTGCTCTACCTGCATTACAGGGACTTGAGGCATTTGTTGGTAACCGGTGCTTTGCATAATTCTGTTGCTATACATCCATTATAAGGTGAAGTGCAGCAACAATTTTATGCAGTAAAATAAATGTATAGAAAACAAATGCCATGTCAGTACGTCCTCCCGATATTTTATTTGTCACATACCCAACACTTAGTGCACCGGCAACGTGTGCGGATACATCAGTTTATCAGCCCCCATCTATTGTTGCAAAAAACTATTCGTTGTTTGTTACAATTGCGTCTATTAACACCAACGTTATCATTGCTCTAGAAGGATCTATTGATGGTACCAACTGGTCCAAGGTAATTGCTAACACAACTATTACCGCCAACGGCACAACCCATTACAACTTAGCAAACCATCCACTTAAATTTATTCGTCCAATTTTTGTATCTGAGTCGGGTGGCACGGCGGCAACAGTATTATTCTCTATTGCCACTGGCAATTAATTCCCAATCATCTACTAGATGACCATAGTCCCGTGGCTCAGTGCACGGGACATCATGCTTACCACATACATCACAAGTATCGTAATGCATAGTAGCAGAATGGTTCTTGGGACCAGTGTATACGCTTGTGGCATACCACTTGCCTAGTTTGGGACCACAATCCCAACATATCCATGCAGGGTAGGGTTTAGTCATTTTAAATACCAGAAATTAACTCACGCAACTTCGTAGCGTGATCAAATTCTTTTTTAGTGCATTGGTAATGGCCTTCCATTGCATCAACTAAAGCTTGATACAATTCTTCATGTGTTAACTGTTCACTAAATTCACAGATGGTATCTGCAAAATAATTAGTAGCTTTTTCTTTGGGAGAAAGATCAGTCACAAGAGGAGGCTCAGGTTTAAGCGAGAAGTTCAAGATTGAATCAACAGCCATTGTTGTGTTGTGCAAGTTTTCACGTAGAGTTTTGGCTTGCCCTAATTCTGCTGTTGCAGCATAAGGCGGAACATACTTAGGCATTCCCTGCCTCTTTTAAAAATTGTTCAATAGCTTCTTTACGTTCAAAGTAAAGATCCCTGCAGTAAGGACCAGCCTCCTCTTGGCAGAACCGTTGCCACAATCCCGTGTAACAATGGTTACCAGGTTGGTAGCACTGATAGATGTGTTCAATAAAGTCAGCCTTCTGCTGTTCTTTTTTGGCGTCCCAATTGCAAAGAATTGTTTCGTAGCTGTAATCAATCTCAGGCATTGCCCAGTACCTCAATGTTGGTGATTTGAGTAGAGGTTGATAACACATGGGGATGTGCTTCAAACAAAATGTCACTTACGGATTCTTCCAATAATCCGGCAGTCTCCTCTGGTGTACGCCCCTTGAATGGGTCGTATTGAATTTCAATGTCAACAGCAAAAGAAACTCTAATGCCTGGGACGGGAACGGGGTCCATTACACAAAAGAAAGACCCCCTTAGGTTAACAGACTTTTGCCTGCCAAGACAAGGGGGATCAATAAGCTGTGCTAATGTTTAATCAACTAGCATCAACGACAGCATGGGCAGCATCAACGTTTTCTTCCTCTTGCAATGAACGCAAAGCTTCAAGTGCCCCTTGAAGAGCAATAATTTTTTCCTTGCTTACATTAACTACGCCCAAGGCTTCGTTGTATTTTTCAACGGTAGCCTCAAGATCCGCATAAAGGGATTGAATTTTTTCTTGGATGTTGGCCATGGTGTTTAATAAACCTGTGCAAATTCTACACTACTTAAAATGTAGGTGCAGGTTTAAAACCACCCCAGATGGGGGTGATCAAACCCAAGGAAGGGGTAGTGTCACAATCTTAGGGTGTTTTTGCAACTCAATGTTATTGGCCAAAGCTTCTTCCATAGCATCAACTTGTTCTTGACCCATGCTGGTTTTGACCCAACCAATCACTTCATCAAAGGTAAGACCCAAGTACGCAGTAAAATCCTGGGGATCTGGTTCACCAAAACCAATAGAACCGTAAGAGCTTGCAAAGTAAGTCTTATTGCCATCAACTTCTTCTGCTGTAAAAGTCCAATGAGCAGTCTTAACTACATCAGTCAAGCCATCTTCGGACACAGCAGTCTCAAGTTGAGCAATGCCCCAGGTAAAAACAGTAGCCATGACAATTCTTTTTCTTTATTTTACTACTACCCTTCCATCAAACGCTCCAATGAATGTACTTGATTGTTTTGGTAATGACCTAAGCGTTTTTGAATGATTGTTGCATAGCTAATTGCCGCATCAACCATTTCTTCTGCATCCATACGGGCTGCCAAATTGTCATTAGCAAGCATGCCAGCCGTAAGAATAGTAGCCTGCCATTCCAAACGGTTACCCATTATGGCAGAAAGAGGGGTACCTTCCGCCGTAAAGTTCGCCATCATTTGCGTCAAGCGATCTTCTACTGCCATGGTACCCCTTGTGTTTTATTCAGTATAAACCGAATTACTTATCAGCTTTGATACCGTAATACCAATAGGCATTCTTGGCATTTGTATGAAATCGTTTGCCGGCCATTAGCTTGAGCTTTTTGCCTTCAAGTTCTTCCATCTGTTTTATTTGATAGGGTGCCATGTCCTCATCATTGTCTCCAAACATAGAAGACAACTCAAGGGAACACATATCAATCTGCAATTGGAAGTCATCAACTGAGTGTTGATGACAAACCATTCGCACATGAGCATCATCAAGATCTACAGGAGCTTCAAGTTTCTGGTAGAACGTCTCCGAAATATTCGGATGAGTCCAAGTCCATTTTGCGTTCAGTGAGGATTCGCTTGGAGCGGACTGCGTATTCTTGGGTGACCTTGACACCGGTTGGTAGTTGCTCATTTGCTTGGTAGGCGTTGATGATGACATCGATGTTAGGAAGCAATTCGGTTTTGGTTTTAGGGACAACCTTTTCTTCAAGGATTGTCCCATCTATAGAACGTACCACAGTTTGTGTAGTTGTGGTGACCTCTTGAATCATACCAAACTTTTGTTGGTCTTCAGGGTCCCAGGCATTAACGTCAGACGTTACCTCCACTGTCAGATTCTTCTTTGGTACCAAAGTAAACTGATAGTTGCGTCCAGTAATTTTGTTGCGATCCCCTGGCAGCGACCGACGCAACCAACCCAGTAGCCCCTTAAGGCTGCGCAGTTGAGAGTCGTGGTGACGCTTGGCTTCCGTGAGTAGCTCAGACTCTTTCTTTACCCGTTCCAGAGCATCCTCATGGGACGAGATCGCGTAATAGATACGATCAATCTTTTCTGAGCGTAGGTTGGCACAAGCTTCAAGCTCTGCTTTCGCCAACTCTTCGGACTCAGGAGCAAGTAAAGGCAGTGATTTCTCAAGAGCATCGTAGTGTTCGTAAAGTTTTAATACATTAAGCTTGGACAGATTGATGTGAGTTAGTTGAGTCATTGTTGAGTTGCGTTGGAATTAAACCGATCAGGCAAAGCTGGTACGTAATTTGCCAAGAGTCCAGGCAACAAGTGCCCCTGCTGCCGCAGTTAAAAGGTTGTGAAGGACACTGGTCAGCATTGGAAGAACTGAAGCAGCAAAGAATTCAAACATGAGTTAATACCAATTGTGTAGTTGTGTTAAGCAGTTTACCGTCATGCTTAGGACGTAGGTTTAATTTAAACCGTTAAAGCTATCTTTAAATTTTTGCCATAGTTTTTCAAGCCGTTCTTCTTCTCGTAAAGAAGAATACCCAGCTTCTTTAGTGTCAATTGCATTTTCAATTTCTTCTTGAATAATGTAACGCAATTCTTCAATCTGTTGGTCAATCATTTGATTGTAATGGTTTGTTGTTTAATTTGACAAAGGCGAGACAGGTTGTCTCCTGCTACAGCAACTTGAAGAACACTGTAGCTAGTCTTGCACTCTTCGTTAAGTGCTTGTTGAGTGGTAATTGTTTTGCCTATAAAAATAGCTGGACCAACTGAAATAACAACAAGAATCATTGCGAACCAGACGGGATAAATCCAATCGCCGTTGTTGAACTTCATTTCTTTTTAATAGCAGAGACTAGTTGAGGAAGGGCTGTACCTGGAAACGGGACGTAACCCGCATCCATCATACTATCAAACAGATCCCATGCATTGTGCTGGGTAAAGATTGTACGTGGTTTGTACGACCGCCAATGCGTTAGCGGTGCCATAGATCCTGACTGAGTGTGCAGCAATACAAACCGTCCATCACTTGTGCTGTCACTTGGCGGGGCGTACCACCAAGCAACACACTTTTCACTGACTCCACCACGTGCGCTATTGCGTACGTCAGTGCGCTTAGCAAGAAGTTCACGATACTTGTTAAACCAAGTAAGGTGAATGCACCACGGCTTGTACCCTTCTATCTCAGCCTGGAAATCAGCCAAGTTATTTAACTGCTTAGTGAACGATCCACACGAGCAATACGGCGCCAGTGTTTGTACTCCACCGCCATTAGATTCCTCTCCAAATTCAGACTCCATATCAACAGGTTGTGACTCAGCTCGCCAGCCGTCCGGAGCAATAAGATGGCCCAGATCTGTTTGGTCAGACTGAAGTAATGTTTCCAAGCGCGTCTTGTCTTTGATGTGAATAAATTTGTCAGCCCACGTTGCCTGAAGCTTAGCGGAAGCAGTGAGATGTCCCAAGCTATGGTTATAATTCCACCCCTTAAAAATGACATAGGCGTTGCTGTGCCAAATGGATGGGCCACGATAGTTTGCTCCGAGATAGGAAAAGAAGTCTTTGAGTCTGAATGTGTAATCTAAATGAGCTTGTTTGATCAGCTCCCGATCGTAGACTTGCTCTGTACCATCAGTGCGACCCACAACAACACCAGCATCTCGCAGATAAATACCGGAGATGTCAGCGTCATCAAAGTCTTGGAAGGCGCGGCGGATGTTAGTCCGAGAATAAATTGAAGCTTGCGCAGCATTGAGTGTTTCATTTAGAAGTGTAGTCATTGATACAAATTGGATGGTTGAGTTGAAGTTGGTTAGGCTGTAGACTAAACAAAACTTTGACTGACATGGAAGAGCTTGAGCCTGGCACCTATGTTCCACTTAGTAAGTTTGACATAGAGCCTAGTCTTAATGACAAGTTCTGGGAAGAAAAAGTCAAACGCTCAATTCAAGATTCCACATCAGTCAAAGAACTACGTGAGATTGCAACGCTCTTAGTGACCATTGCAACTCAACGTCAAGGAGTAATCAGAGGGTTGGTAAAAGACATACACGTCTTCAACAATGTTGTTGTAGATGATGCAGCTGTTACCAACCCTGAGGTTAAATCCTAATCAAAACAAAGAGTCATCTTCACCTGTCATAGGATCTTGAGCTGACTTCAATTGAAGTGGCTCGGTTCCCCTGGAGGCAGGAAGGATTTCTACTCCCTCTTTAATTCCATAGGCACCACCCAGTTTGTCAGCATCTTGCTTGGAATGCTGATTGATGTAGTCAGCAAACAGTTCTTGGAATTTCCAAGTTGATTCACGATCTTCATCAGGAATCGACATGCGATTCAATGATTCGATGGCGGCTTCTTCTGTGCTGTAATCAGGTAGGTCAAAAGATTCAATTGCGCAGATCTCAACGTTGTTGGCGCCGCGCATGTCATTGACAAGTACCGGAGTAAATACGGTAGTGGCGTAGAACTTTTCATTAAATGCAAGGGGAACTTCAGCGGCCAGTGCTTTGCTAAGGCACTTGGACATTTCTTTTTCATACAGCTTGATCTTCTCGGCTGCATCAGTACCATTCAATCCCTTCAGTGTTAGCACCATAGGAATCTTGTGGGCACGGACATTATCCTTGGTAAGGATGTACACAAGGTACTTGGTGCGCACACTGAACTTGCGTTTGTACATTTCACCTTTGCTGTTAGAAAGATCAGCGGCAGCTTTATCAGCATCCCACAGATCTTTAACATCGGGATTGTCAAACGTACCGATGGTCATACGCATCCCAGTTGTTTCCTCAACCATGAGGGGAGAACGTAAAAGGACTTGAATTCGAGGCTCAGTAAAATTGAGTCCTTCTTCAATTGAAGTGTTGGGAGCCATACCAAAAGTTTGCTTGTAGTTCCAGATAACTGAACCCTTAGCAAATTGATCTTCAGTGGCACTCCATCCGCAAGTGTCAAGGTCTGACTTCCGCACGAACCAACCTCGTGTCTTGGACTTGTTGAGAGGTTGGATAGTGACGAGGTTCTGGTACCCCGAAACAAATTCTTTAGACTGGAAAAGCTGGAAAGAATTGATTCCACGTTTTGCAATAGCAGCGGTTTTCGTAGTCATGTCAAGGTCGATTAGGTTTGTTGGTGAGCAGTTTTACGTCATACTCAGGACGGATTTTTAAAGTTAATTAGAAAGGTTCGTCACTAAGCTCTGGTGCAGCGCCGTACTGACCAGGCAATTCTGGCAGACCACCACCAGATGTCACGTTCCAGGGGTCAGATCCTTCATCGGCCGTGCGTCCACCCCACAGGGAAGTCACATTATCCGATGCGGCTACCGTTGTTTGCGGTTTAATTTCTTGTGCACCGGCCTGCCCCTTGGGTGCCAGCGTCATAGACACCAATTGAATCTTGGTAATACTACGCCGTTCTTTTGTTTCTTTGTCTACCCAAGCGTCAGTAACAAGACGGCCTTGAATAGTAAGGCCAGTGCCCTTGCGCGTGAAGTTAACAAGAAGTTCCGCTTGTTTAAGCTTGTCTTCTGCACTGTTGATTGCATAGAAGTTAAACAGATCAGACTGATTACGTCCAGTGTTAACAGCTAATGTCTGATTGCAGATCATGGTACCATCAGCGGTTGTCTTGAAGGCACGTGCATCTTGATGATCAATGTCTTTAACACAGCGACCACTAAGGATTACCGTGTTGAAGATAGGGAACTGATCATTAACTTGAGCAATGATTCCTCCATGGAGAGAATAAGTTTTAGTCTCCAGATCGAACCGCAGCTTTGCACCATGGATGTAGATTTGAGATCCTTTAGCAACACGAGAAAAACGCTCAGCATTTTTACCGTAGACATTGAGTTCAATTGAAGTAGGTGCTTTGTTTCCAACAGGTGGCAACAACACTAGGCAACGAGTTGCTGTGGAGTTAGCACTGATGTAAACTTCGCGGGGCGCTTCGGTTGTTTGAGCGCAGAGTGTGACAAAATTCATGAGATCGAGAGTGTGGTTGAAAGCAGTTTAACGTCATGCTTGGGACGAAGTACTATCGTATTAAAGGATCTTACTGAACTCTTCTACTGTGCCAAGCTTTGTAATCCAAACTTCTCCAAACGTATCTGTGCCCAGCTTATATACAACACCATCTACAGCAAGTTTTTCATTATACTTTCTATCTTGTGTTCTTAATTTTGCATGCAAAGCAGCTCGATCTTGCTTTGCTTTAGTTTCAATTGCATCAAGTCTTTTTGTTTCTTTAAAGATTTGAAGAGCGGTGAGTTTTTTGGTAGCCATTGCTAGTGTGTCTGATCCCAGGACCAGCCTACCTTAGCATCGCCTTCTATCTCACAACGAAATGCAAAGAATTGTTGCGCTTGCGGGAAGGCTAGCAATGCTTGTTCCTTTACTAATGCTGTGTGTTTCTTAGGGCAAGACAGTTGAATCTCATCGTGAATCATGGCGTGCTGTGCCCAGTCACGACCATGCACTAATCCCTTGGCCTCAAGGTTATTGTGAATGTTAATCACTACTTGTTTCATAAGAGCAGCACCAGATCCCTGGAGCAATACGTTTAATGCACTAAAGTCTGACCGACAAAACAATACACGCCCATCTAATCCACGCAGATAACCACGTTCTTGAATAGAGCTTGCCAACTTGTGCTTTAATTTCTTAAGCGCTGGTACACCATCCATAAAACCATTGATTGCATTACGTCCTAATTGTTTTAATTGCACAGGATCTTTTTCGTTTGGATCTACAATGCCACCAGCTTTTTCATTGCCACACCCGTAGAGCATGGCATAGATTAAACGCTTGGCAATGTCCCTGGTAGGCACACCAAACTTATCTTGGTTGTACACATGAATATCAACTGATTCATCTGTCACAAGATTGGCATACTCACCGTCATCCCATAGGGCAAGATACCCACCAAGACAACGCAACTCCAATGCCTTGGCATCTACACCTAACAAGTCCCAGCCATCTGGCGCATGAAATAAACTCCTGCATTCTTTACCGTATGGGCTATAAGATGCTGGGACTTGACCCATGTTTGGATTACGATGTGCGCAACGTCCGGTGATACAACCGTTAGTTACAACCTCACCGTGCATACATAAGTCTTGATTGTTTACGTATTTAAGCCAGGCTTTTTGTCCATCAGCGATTTGCCCTAGCCTCTTCTTAATAGTCAAGTATTCACCTAATACTTTGGCTTCTGGATAATCCAATGCACTTAATACTTCATCATCAAGGATTGGATTACCCTTATCCGTTAGCTCCTCTGGTACCCACCCATACTTACCTTTAAGCCTGCTAACAATTTGAGGGCGGGAACCAGGATTAAATTGTTGATACGTTACTTTAGTAAACGGTTCACCTTTAACGTAACCACGAGTCTTGTTGTTTACCTTTGGTACAAACACTGACTCTTGTTTGATGGGTGGGAATACTTCCATTACCTTTGCATGGAGTTCATCTTTCTTTGCTCTGAGTACATCCACCAGATCAAGACATGCATCCACATCAAAAGGAAAACCTGCTCGCACTTGTTTGTTAATTGCAAGAGCAAAGTCATGCTCCAACTTAAGCGCCGTTTCCGCATAGTTTTGTTTCTGAATGAATTGAAATAATTGAAGAGTAACCCTAACGTCCTGCTCGCAATATGCCAGCATTTCTTTGGAGTACTCACTAAAATCTTTGAACTCAATCTTGTAATTGGAGAGGCGATAACCCCACGCTTTAAGACTGGCCCTACCCTTGAGGTTCTTTGGTACCTCCGGATATTGTTCTGTGTCGAGATCATAGAGAACCTCCTTGGGCCAAATGAGTTGTGTACAAATGAGTGTGTCAATAATTCTTCCCCGAAACTTTGCAGTATCGGGGAAAAGTTTTTGAAGTACTGGAATGTCGTAGAACAAAATGTTCTGTCCTATAAGAACATCAGCAGTATGAAGATGGTCAATAGCAGAAACGATAAGATCGGGTCCATACCTGTGCGTTTGTTTTGTTTGTATGTCATATATGACAATGCAATGAATAACCGTTACATTGTCATACAATCCGTCGGATTCTAAATCAAAGCAGAGCCAACATTCATTTGCTGAACCTGGCAGCATCTTGAATTGAGAGGTCTTGACTGGCGAGAGCGGGGTCATTCTTGTTAATCCAAGTTAAGATTTGTTGCGCACCTGCGCGATGCGGGTGAGAAAAAATCTTGTTCAAAGCTACATCAGAGTCTAACGGAACCAATTCGAAAGAGTTGCTTTGAGTACAAGCAGTAATAGCGGATGGTTGATCCGTGTTCATTGAAACAATGACGTAGCTCATGGATGCAAAAGAAGTCGGGCCAATGTTAACACGCCTGCAACTTTACGCACGAACTTTCTTTGTCTTGTTGTAACCAGTAAACTTACCCTGCTTACGCCTGGCATTGATAGCAGCTTGCGCATCTGAACCAGCACGTTGCGGACTATGGACCAGCAATGCAAATGGCTTGTCACCAAAGCAATGGCTGTCATCATGATCCACAGATAACCCTAGTTCTGCAGCTTCCTCTTCTGTGTACACAACATAAGCAACACGCTTAAACACATCGGGATACTGTGGAATCATACGGTCAAGCATGCCACCGATCGATGCAGTCAACATAAAGTTTGCTGGCATTTTCTCGTGTATAGCTAGCCAGTCATTAAGCATCTTGGTATATGCATAGAATTTAATGGCAGGATACCTGGTAGCAACACGTGCCCATGCTTCCATGTAAGCACGTGCCCAGAAGTCACCACTCTCATGGATGCGACATATCTCAAGCGCTGGTTGTACCAGTAGTGACAACTCGATAAGGCCTGCAATCAACTCAACCTGCTGTTCATAACTCTTGCCTTGTAATTCTCTGTAGCTACCATAGTCACCGCCATACATTGTCTCGCGTAACAGATCCCAGTTGTGCCAGCGTGCATCACGTACGTTTGGATACATGGCTTCTGACATGGCGGCAAAGCACCTATAGTCTGTAGTTGGATCAATAGGTTGCTGCGGCAGATCCATGATCTTACCCGTGGTGCGATCAGCCATTGTCTTACATACTCCTGCGTTAGGGCAAGAGTATCCTGCTGGCAAGCTAAAGATCAAACGCTTACCAAGCTTGGCATTACCTGTGGAGAATTTAAGAAGTTGCATTGTGTTGAATGAAGTGAATGATAAGAAAAACTAATGAGCAGTTTAACGTCATGCCTAGGACGTGCAGTTAATCTACGCTGATAAACTCAACGGATTCTTTGAATTGTTCACGGCTTAACCGTGCAAGAATAGCGTCTCCTGTTGCTGGTACCTGGGTAGGTCCATCATGAATTAAAATTTCCCATACTACATTATCGGTATCCATCCATTTCTTACCAGCCTTGACTGCAAGTTTAATTGCAGACTCAGTTGATTTCCTTGGAAGTTCAATACGAACAATCATGAATGGATCATCTTCATTGTCTTGAGTAAATGCAGCTAACCAAAACTTTTTAGTTTTGATTGCTGATGGTGTAGCAAATCCTTTAGTCATTTAATTATCTTTTGAAATAAAACAGTTACAAGAAACCAAGGCCAGAATAAACTTACAAGCAAAAGTCCTAACGAAGTTGGCTCATGAGACTCAGCAGAAGAAGCTGCAAACATACAAGAACCAAAGAACAAATAAACCAAAATAAATTCAATCATTGGGCAATGTCTCCAGGGCGCGGCGGATGGTGTCAGTGCTGATGCCCATGCCAAACTTGTTTAGATCGGTTTGAATGCACCCAAGTTGTTCCAGCGCCTGCTTCTTCAAGCTCGGCGGCTTGGGGCGGCGTGCTTCGCGGAGTTCCTTCAAACGAAAATGCGGGTCAGCAAACCATTTACCTTTGTTAGCAATATGCTCACAGCATGCCTCCAACTCCTGGTCGGCGCCCCATTGAGCAGCAAGACTGAATACAGCATGATCTGAACGTGAGCTTAACATGTCTGCCCACTGCTCCACTATCTCAAGTGATGGTGTGATTGGGTGTTGTTGATTAGTCATGGTAATTAAATAGTGTTGGTTAATAATTAGGAAGCATTGTACCTAAAATATATCCAATTGTAAAAGCAGTTAGCAACAGCATAAATTCAATCATTTAAAAGCAGCCTCACCAATAGTAGGAAATTGTTCAATGAAGATTTGCTTGCAGCCTTCTGCAATTAATCGATGCTCTAGCTGTGTTTCTTTTGACGTACGGACATTGATATAATGAATCCACGACCGGATTGAGCCGTGCATATATAAAGTAGTTTGTGTGCTGAGTGGAAGAATGCGACGTGCACATTCTTTAGCTACACCAGCTACAATCATTTTTGTGTAAAGTTCTTTAGTATTTAAATAATGATTATCAATACGTTCTTGGAAATACCTAACTGTTTCAAAATCAAGATTGTCTGTACTGTTTTGTCTATTCTTTAAATCTTGTCTACGTAATTCTGGAACAACAGGAGTCTGCGCTTCTGCATACCTAGTGCTAAACTCTTGGAAACTAAATGAACGATGGCGTAATATCTGTGCAGAGATGTCACGTTCAGTGTCAATCTTTATACAAAGACTACACATTTCAAATATAGAAAAATGTTTATGGTCTAAACAATACTTAAGAAGTTTGGGTCCTGTTTCCCAGTTTTCTTGATTAGAAGGATTGGAAACCCGCGCCATTTTAACAATTAGCTTCTCAGCGTCTGGTGAGCAGTGAACAAAAGTAACGTTCATGATGTTGCCTCGTGAATGGCACGCCACTCTGCAACAAACCCAACAAGTAAGTTTTCTACATAATCTTCTTGATGTAGTTTTTGTTTAGCAGCAATACTTACTAGTGCCCAATGCGTGTCGTCATCAACTTCAATATGATAAGTACGTTTTTCCTCGGTAGATTTTGCAGGTGTAGGCTCGAAAGAATTAAATAATTCTTTACTTGTGAGATCAAATAGATTAGTCATGGGTTGATTTCTCCAAGGGAAGTGCGGTAGTCTGCAACGATTGAATCTACATCTGCTATGTGACAGATGCGTGACTGGGCATGTTCACTTGCTGATTGCAAATGATCCCACTTCACAAGTACATACTTTGTTACTTGCTTGCGGGTACTTACCTTGGTGGTAAGCCCAGTCACTATACCATAACGCTGTTGGTTGTTTGCTGCTGCCGTCTGCCTTGCCTTGGTATTAAGACCAGAAAAGATCATATTCTTAGGACGCTCGGCAACACGGTCACCCGGTTGGAACACAGTTTTCTTTCTAGTCATAGTGCTTTCAGTTCGGTGGCAATAGCATGAAACGTTTGGTGAAGCTCCCACATTTCAACGCTCCACTGAACGTTGATTGTTTGATCCGCAGCAGCACGAAGAACGGCAGCTGCACTAACACCTGCTAAAAAACTTACATCCCAAGGAGCTTCGTCAAGTTCTTTGTTAATAGCATTTAGCACGGCTTGAGCAGCGGGTGAGAGTTGAGTCATCTAATGTTTTTGTAGGTTTTGTAGTTGACAATTTTGCAGATAGTACTGCGGTGCATCTTAAGTCTTAAAGCAATCTGTCCATTGCTATATCCTTTTTGATGCAGATGTCTAACCGTTTGTACTTGAAGTGCATTTAGTTTTGCGTTTGGATTTTTATCTCCACGCAATACATGTGGGTCAAGTGGGATTGGTTTAGCAACTGCATAGCGCTCAATAGTTTTGAACTTTGATTTGCAATCAAGACAACGACACCACCGATTAGTAACATCACCTGCTTGTTTAGAACAAGTAACACGGGTGTTAGTACTATTGCACGCCCGGCAGTTCATGCTCCCCCTTTGGCAGAATTAAATCCAACATGTAACATGTTTGTGTTGTACCAAGAATTTGAAATGCATCCAAAATTAAAGTCTTGTTGCGTTCAGTTGGTTCGTAATACTCAAGCAGAAATTTCTCTGCTTGATCATAGTCATCCCTGGTACCAGTCAACCTCTGCATGATTGTAGTAGGCATTGCATCAAGGATCTTATCAATAAAATGTTCACGCACTTTAGGCCAATCATCATCTGCAATTACTGCAACAACTTGATTGGCCAGGTCACGATCAACTGAAGTGAGTTCGGGCATGGTTGTGTAGGTAAGAAAAGACCCCCGCTTGCGCAGGGGCCAAACATTCCGTAGCCAGCTTACGCAGGTTGGGCCTCTGTGTCAACTACTGGGGCAGCAACCCCAGCTTTCGTCAGCTTGTCCAGCATGCCGCACATAAGGGTTGCATGCTGGTGTGTCTGCTCCATGAAGTGGGCTGCACGCTCAGCACTAATGCGATGCACGGTACCACTGGGATCTCGATAGACCCAGCTACCATCAGGTTGTGGTTCCCCCTGGAGGGCAAGCCGCTCAGAGTTATGAACGTAACGCAGCTCAAGATTGTGATAATCTTTGAGCCCATCACCAGCTGTCCATGTAGCACCAAGGTTGTAGCGTTGTTCTTCATCACTGAATGCATGGACTTCAGGGATGAGATGTTGGAAGCAAGCAAAGATGTTCATGAGTTGAATGTAAATGTGGTAATGAATAGTTAGGGCTTACATGCATGGATCAAGGTTTTGTAATCCAATTACCTATGCAATGCCTAACAGGCTAACGAATAGAAGTAAGTCCTTTAGCTTGTTCAAATGTTATTGTTGAATCTTTGCCACACAATTCACACCAAAAAGTCAATGATGTTTCGTCTCGATTACTTTTGCATTCATCTGTTACTTTAGTTTTAAATAAACAAGTACCTTTTTCTACATTAACGTTCAAGCATAAACCATCATCTTTGCCCTCTAAATTGCGTGTCATTATACGCACATCACGAAGATGCATGTATTCAGATTTGCAATGAGGACAATGAAGATACGCACCAAACTCTTTAAAGTCAGCCATAATAAAAACAAATTAAAAACAAAGGGTTGGTAGGGATGGCGAGACTTGAACTCGCATGGCCTAACGGCCGACAAATTTTAAATCTGTTGTGTCTACCGATTCCACCACATCCCCATTACTTGGACTTACATCAATTGATGTTGAACGCCAAGTGTGATCGTGAGGTAATGGCTCAGTACCGTACTCCCAAGTTGAATAGTCATCTTCATTGCGAGGATCAATTTCATCAAAGAATACGTACTGAGGTTGACCGTGTTCTGTAATGAATGCACCAAGGTTTTGCAATGCTTGCTTAAGCAATGCCTCTTCTTCTGGTGTTATGTCACGATGTTCAGTCATGGTAGAGGGCTGGACTTACATAGGTAGATCCTAATGCCAGCGGCTGTGGGGGCCGACCCTATACTACTGCACTGCGGACAGCCAGTGCTTGCTTGAATGTTTCAGTATACAAACTCTTTTCGTCATCATTAAGACGAGCATTGCTGATGCCAGCTATTTGATGTACAGACATCAATCCATGATTAAGTTTCAACTGAATAGTAAACTTAGGTTTACCATCCAACATGCAAAGAACAATGAACTGTAAACGTTTCTTAACATCCTCTGCATACCCACCGGTACCTACACAGTTACGTACTGCTTGACCCCATTGAGATAGTTGATGTGTATCCATAGGTTGTAAGAATGTCCACGTGTGTTCTTGATGGGTAATCTTAATAGGCGTGGGAAATAAATCCTGGGGTAAATCCTCTTTCTTGTTCTTGATCTTCCATGCTTCAGATTGCACGTGATCATGAAACTCAGTGAGGCGCCAACGTGCAGGCGGATCAAGCGGCTTGTCCGCTTCTAATACATTGTTAATCATTGTGAATGTATCACGTAAAGCATAGATTGTTAATCCACTAACGGTATTATTTTTATCATTTCGTTTAAGCACTTCTTCTTGAACTGCTTTATCAAGAATCAAAAACATGGAAGCAATAGGCATGTGTTCTTGCAACCATTTTTTAGCTTTGAAATAGTGATTAATGAGATGACTCATCCCCCAGGAAGTGAACTCAATACTACTTAAAGTTTCTTTGTATGTTTGATAGTAATCAATAGGTGCATTTGGCCAAAGACTATTAATCCATTTGATACCTTCCATGTATGCAATGAATCTTTTGATGGGCCGCATTGCACTGCGGCTGTGGGTAGCTTCAAGATTATTAAACTCTTCAATACATGCAGTACATGCAAGCTGCAATTCTTTTTGTACAAATGGTTTTGCAAAGATAGCAATAGGAACATCTAAGTATTTACACATTGTGTCACCAATGTTTGCAGCAGTCGGCACCCAATTAACATCTACTTCTTCAGGTTTTTTATAACTAAACATACTCAAGCTTAAGCCAAACAGATGATGCAAGTTATTTACTTTCTTATCAACACGAGAAAATATAGTCTCATCTTTCCATACTGGAACACGTGTCCTCATTTTTGCTGTAAACAAAGCAATACAATCCTGTTTGATATGTTTGCCTTTGGCTGAATACCCGTACACACAGAATGGATCCCAATGATAACGGTTTGAATCACATACTGTTTCTAACGTAACAGTTGCTGTGTGCACATGATAGTCAACTCGTCCATACTTTCTTGTTTCCATATCAGTTAAATTTAAGGTCATTTTTTCTCTGTTAAACCTAATTTGACGCAAGCCTTTGCGTTCTGCCTTGGTAGTTGATATTGCATAGCTAAAGCCATACAGGTAATCTTCATCTGCATTAGGAAACCATGCAGCTACCCATACTGATTCCCAGTAGTAGATGATAGCCTTTACTTTTCTACCTGGAGCAGAGGCTAAACGAGTATAAAATACATGATGTTTTTCGGGTGCTGTGTTTAAGTTAAGTTGATCAATTACTGTCTGCATAGCAGCAGGATCAACAATATTAGCTGGGATTAAATCATTGATGTTACCAATTGGATACTTGGTTTTCTTGCGTGTTCCCTCTGGTTTCTCAGCAGCTTTCTTTTCCTTAGCCAATGCTTTCAATGCTGGATCATAAGCCAGCAGTTGATGGTGCAAATTTTCTGGGAGACGGAATTCCATGGTTGAGTGTGATGTGGTTATGTGTGTTGAGCCAGTTTAATGTCTTAGCTCAGGACAGTCAAACAATTATTTCTTATCGATCAATGCTTTAATCAAAGCATTGACAACTTCAAGAGCCAATGCAGGATCTACTTCTACTGAATTCTCTTCTTCTTCCTCGTCTTTATCATCAATGTAATCATCGACTAGCTCATCATCTTCCGTTGCTGGTTCCATACCATACAACGCAGTAAGCATCTCGCCTACACGAATGCGAACACGTGAGCTAGTTGGATAGTTTAGATCTTCCAGTTCATCTAACATAGTTAGATAAGCCCAGCGAAGAACATCTTTAACTACCTCTTGCTCTGCGCGTTTCTCCATGACATACACACTACCACCTGCCTTAACAGCAGAGGTATGTGCATCTTGGAACCAGTTGTTAATGACTTCAATAGAGGGGAAAGACATTGAAATAAACCTCAAGTAATGTGTGTGTTGACGAGTCAGTTTAACGTCATGACCAGGACGAACAGTCAGCTTACCTGAGTCCAGCTCAGATCGCAATCATTAATGTACGCAAGCAACTCATCATCTCCATCAGGGAGATCAGCTTCGTCATCTGCAAGTAAAGAAGCCTTGCATAATGCAGGACAATACTCAGCAGGCTCATGCATAGTCTGTTGATAAAGCAACTGCATGTCATCAACCATTGCAAAGATTGTGTATCCATCATGATCAGTTTGTACTTTGACAATCTCAAGTACATTCATCAGTGCATACCCCACAATGCGTTGGTAATTTTGCGTGTACCTTCGTACCCGCCCTTTGCATTCATTGCCCGTGCATATGCACACTTGGCAGGACCTGGGTGCATCTCATATAGTTTGATCCAAGTCTGTAGTTCATCTTGCCAAAGGCGCATGAACTCATCTTGAATCCTGGAGCTAACAAGCCAAGCAGCCATAAGAGTTTCGGTGTGAATAGTTTGCATGTGAGTTGAGTAGGTGGACGGCAGTTTAACGTCATGCTTGGGACGCATAGCTATCTTTATTTTTCGTGGCTAATTCGAGTTAGATAACCAATTATGTAACCAAAAATAAAACCAACAAGCAAGGCCACAATTATTTTAATTAAAACAATTTGATGTTACGTTTTGATAGTCCTGTACCCGGTAAAGATACAGATGCCCGGACTCCTGAGTCGCGGGCATTAAGTGTTACTTGGAATGGACCAAGTTGAATTGACTTGGTAAATGACCTAACACCTCGCTCGGTTATGTTAAACCCAGCGACAGTTTTGTCAAAGTTGATTGGTGATTTGTCAGTCATCAAGTTGCTCTAATGCGCGGAGGATAGTAACCTTGTCTTCTGTAGTTGGAAATTGGTCCATACGTCCCAGTGCTTCTAGCGCCTGCTCCTTCAAGCTAGGCGGCTTGGGGCGGCGGGTGGCTTGAAGTCTATCCGCCATACTTTTGCCTACCCAAAAGCTAACCTCGCACCGACATGCCTCCAGCTCCTGGTCGGCACGTTCCTGAAGTTGGGCCTCGTTGATCGTGCCACGTTGATCCCAGCCCCACTGGGCGGCGCGGGCAATAAGAATGCGTGTGTCTGGGCACGTGCCTGGAGGCGCCTCTTTGTGGTGCGCTTCAAGCAGCCACTGCTGCGTCAGATAGGGCGGTGGGGTGATTGGGTGTTGGTTAGTCATTTCAAATGCTCCGGCATGAGTAGTTGTTGATCATCTGCATCCATGTTGGATACAATATATTTGTTTCCATTGGGGGCAACAAAGCCCCCAATGAATCCAATGCCAAGCTTGTCAGCCGACTCTTTCAACTTGGCAATGTAGTGCATTGCTTCAAGCTCTTGTCGATGAAGTGAATTAGGAATCCTTGGTAACTCAGGTCCAGTCATGTGTTGATTTGTACTGTGTGTGTTGAAGCTATCGACACTGTCAATGGTAGCACAGCAGCAGGGAGCAGCCCCACCGGAGCGACCGGCAGGGCTGATCTGTTACCCACTGTAGGAAACTTCAAAAACTACAGTGCCCTTAAGTATGGAGCTGACGAAGTTCTTCTTCGCTCCGTACATATACTAGCTGTGCATCTCTTGATGTTGTTGCCATGCAGCAGTATGCATTTCATTTAGGGTGACAGGTGGTTCGCCAAAGCTATCACCTGGATCACCAAAGTCTTTCAGTACTTCTTGCAATGAATCAATCGCATCAAGCAAGTGATCTTTTTGATGATCAGTAAGGTGTTCTGTCGCATTAATATCTATCAATGTTTTCTCTATTAACTGAAGCTTAACCTCGGCGTCAGCTTGAATCACTCGCTTGTTACCATCACGCGTGATGATAATCCTTGGAACAAAATAGAGTTGATGCATGGTGTCCTCAGTAATGAATGTGTACACGAGCAATGCCATCCACTGGAACACCCAGTATCTTGGCAGCTCGATAACTTAGGTCAATGCTGTCACACTCACATCGATCTGTGATTGGAACAATCAATGACCTACCCTTGTACTGTACATTGACTCGTGTGCCACATGGCAACCAAGGATGTGCAGCACTCACCTTGTTATCACGGTAAATTCCACCGCAATAATCTGGTCTACCGTCATACCACTCATGATAAACTGTGCTTTTTACAATTCGAGATTCAGCGGATGCTTCTTTAATTGACATGTTTCCAAGTAATGCCGCGCACAATAAGATAAATTGTGCGCGATGTAACATTGTACTTGCGTGCAAGCATTGGCCCAAGACCTGGCTGAAACTCAGAACGAATTTGTTTGACATCATGTTCAGTAAGTTTGGATGAGTGATGAGATTCTCCACGTATTGGATCTGGCAATCCTCCGTGAAGTCCTGTGACTATAGCATGTTTTATGTTCTCTGAATTGGTAACCCATTCAAGATTTGTAACATGATTATTATGCTTGCATCCATCTTTATGATTAACTTGTGGACAATCATTTGGATTAGGAATAAATGCTGCAGCAACTAAACGATGAATATAATAACGAGTTTCAACTCCCTCTAAAAATAAACTTACGCCTAAATAATTACCGCTTTGTTTAGCGGTTAGCATGCGGCCTTTATGCATATAAAGCTTCCCATTTTTTCCTGGTGATTTTTGTCGATCAAAAGATTTGATACGTCCAAAATTAGACACCGCATAAAACTCTTCCCATTCTTTTATGGGCAACCATGTTTCATTCATATCTTTCTCCAATAGACAGTAGCAATCACTGGTCTTGCTTGTACTGGTACACAGCTTAGAACAGCTAGTGTGATGAGGAATAGTCTGGAAGTAATCATGTGTTAAAGCAATGGGATAGTCCTATAAAGATTAAAGGTTTCCCTGGTAGATCTTTACGGGGGTGTGGGGGGTTGGTCAGTAGTTATCCGACAGAACCCAGTTGAATGTTTAAGTAATTAAAGCATAGTCTTTAAATAACCTTGCAGCTTCTTTGTTGTATTGTGCACAAGCTTCTTCTATTGTGTTGAAATAACCCAAATTAAAATGTTTGTTGTTGCAAGTAATTTGTGCCGCCCATTTTTGTTTAGTATTAATCCAACAAACTCCTTTGTGTCCGCTTGTGTTCATTCTATTCTTATTTCTATTTGCAGAGTTTTGGCTACGTGTTGCAAGACGTAAATTTAATGGGTTGTTATTGGATTTGTCTTGATCAATATGATCTATGTCAAAATCTTTAGGATCAATTTTATTATGTAAATAATAAACAATACGATGACAGTAATATTGTTTTGACATGAATCTGATTTTCCAGTAACCATTCGATACATCTTTAGTTCCAGCTTTGGTATTAATTTGCACTCTGTTACTTGTAGGTAACAACCAAATTAATCCTGAAGTAGATTGATTGCAAACTTTAAAATGCTTTTCTAAAGTTTGTATGCAAGGTAATGGTTGGTAAGCCATTTTAAACTAAGCCCAAAATACTTAACCATGAATCTACATGATCAGTTTCTACTTCATCTCCGCAGGGCGTGTACGCGACTGAATCAAACACTTGCTCTTCAATGTCTTCAAGGTCTGGGACATCGTACCATCCTGCAAGTTCGTCGTGTTCTTGAGCACTGTAGTTGTCTCCTTGTGGAGCCCAGAAGCAACGCAAGATTCCTTGCTTGTTGCGGTAGACATCTCCGATGTACGGGACTGATGGTGCTCCTCGGTAAGTGACTTCGACAGGGTACTGCTCACTTCCTTCCTCTTCGGTGAGTGGTTCGTAGCCAAGGGCTTGGCCAATGAGTTGTTGTTCCGTTGTAAGAGCCATGATGCGATCTCCGTAATGAGTTGGATGAATAGAATGCTGAGGCAGTAGATGACACCAATACACACAGTGAGTGTGTCGTATGTCGCAGATGAGCTGACCTTGGTGGTCAAGTGCAATCCTCCTGTAATGATGTGTTGATTTGCTGACATTCCGATGGCTTGGTTGTTAGCCAGCTAATGGGAATGTCATCTTCATCTAGTTCTTCTTGCATTGCAAGCCTTTGGTAGTGCGCCATGTCGGCTAGTACTTCCCAATGATCAGCATGTGGTTGATCAAATGTTGACACTGGTTGTTGCATTGAGTTACCTCCGAGTGTGAATGGGTTGATCCAGTTTAACGTCATGGTTCAGGACGTGTTTGGCTTAGTTAATAACTTGTAATAACATAGAGTTACACAAGGAATTAACAATGGATTTAGCTGGCAAGTATATTACAAAACTAAATAATGAACGATTGATTGCATATCCAAACGAAAGCCATCCCCATGGTGAACAAGTAATGACAAAAGATGTTGTCAATAGATATAAAATGGGAGATCATTTGGTTGATGGTGGGCCAGGATTTGGATTGTTTTGGGCAAGCGCTATACAAGACATACGCTCACTACAACCCAAACCCTTGGAACACGCAATGCAAATGATACAAATAGAAAATGTACGTTTAAATGCACTGAATAGATAACAGCCTTCACCTTGGTAGTGGCTGTAACAATGGGGGCATGGGGGGGTTTTCACGTATTGGCATATCATCAAATACATGGCAGGTATTGGCTAGATCAGTAACCCAATCAATACTTAATGGTTGTAATGCCTCCAGCTAATAGTTGTCAGTCCTTTCTTAATAGATATAGTTACTCCATGCTCATGAGGAATGATCGATACATGATCAGGGTTTGTTACATCAATCTGATCAGTGATTGAATGTGTCAGTTCTGGTGTTGGCTTGGTAGGTTCTTCTTCCATTGGAAGAATTTCTACAACATCTTTGGTACTAGTACGATTATCTTTGTACCAAAAAGTACCACATTCTGGATAGCTGTAGCCACCTACTGAGTGTGTGTATATTTCCCTTTCATCTATGACTCCATCGTATGTAGCAATTGTTTCATCACGAAGCTTAACCTTCTGACCTCGTACACAGGTGCTGAGGTCAATGTTTATGGGTGATACCAATGGAAGAATTTCTACAATGTCTAGTTCACTTTTACGTTTGTCACTCCAGTAACAACCATCATCTGTGTAGCTTTCCGTATTAATTTGGTAAGCATCTTTAACTAGATGTTTGTAAGCTCCGTGAATACCTTCTTTCATTGGCTCAACATACTCAACAATGGAACCATAACGAACGCGAAGCTTCTGCCCTGGTACACAAGTGTTGAGGTCAATGTTGGATTGAGTAGTCATGCTAGCACTGCGTCAGTGTGGGTGATTAGTTCTTGTACGGTAACGACACCGCACTCATGCATATCGTCAAGCGTTTGCTCTTCGATAGGCTCATAGTCATTTGTCTGGTTTTCAATCACTTCGCATCCCACCTCTTCGAGTTGGTCAGTGAAGCGCTCCCAGTCTATAGCAGTGCCGTAGACATGGGCATAGCGCCCCGTCATATCGGCAACAAGTGCAACATAACTTTGCATTAGTAACCTCCGTGGGTAGTGGTTGATTTGTACATTGCAGAACAATCTGCTTTGTACAATGTAGCAAAAGCCGTAGTTCCAATGCCGATTAAAATGGCATAGGCCAGGACCTTGCTAGCGTAATACTTGAATGAATCCATGGGATGCATTTGAATTTTCATGGTGTGATCCACGTGTAATCATCTGGTTCATATACTGTTTCTGACCCATCATATTCTTCGATACGATAAGGGCCAAACACTCTTGCAATCTGTAGATTAGATGCCGAAGTATTTGCTTTGTCGCCAAGTTCTTCAACAACTTGCACCAAAAGTGGATCATGCCTGGGAAATTCCCAGTATGCATACTCGCTATAACTATCTGAACCTAACTCTCGCAATCTTTCTAATGCTTTTTCCGAAAGGCCAAAGCCTCCGATACAAGCATTGTAAACAACCTTGATAGTCATTGAACCTCCTTGAGTTAAGTGTGTGCAGAACCTTGTGAGTTCTGCAGAGGGCCATTGCTGGCCCAGTGCAGACTTCAGTCAGCTATACCATACTCACGTTCCCATTTAAGGAAAGCGCGATTGGTATTAACTCGTTGCTCTAGTACCATACAGATGGGCATCAACTCAGAGAACTGAGCCATGCCATCCTGGAACTGGTAGAACAGCTCTAGTGCTTGTTGCCTAAGCTCCTCAATCTCCTTGTCAATGCACGGGTGTGCGCTGGTGGAATCGCGACGAGCCAGAAGCCTGGCACGCTGAGTTAATAGCTCTTCAACGTAGGATACTTCCATGGTGTTGAATTGAGTTGAGTTGACGGGGGTAGTACAGGTATACTGAGCAGACAATGAAGTCTGCAGAGAGGGCCGAAGCCCTCAGTGCAAACATCAGTCGCCTAGCTCTGCAAAGAAAGCCTTGGCCAGCTCTTGTGCTTGCAGCCAATCTGTTACTGACATAACCGCCAGTAAAGGCATGGTTGCATTATTAGAGCCGGCAGCTTTCCATTCAAAGCTAAGCTCCAAGGCATACTCTTGTGCTTGCTCTTCTGTCTCAAAGAGCTCTGGTTGCCCATTGACAGCACAGACGTAGGCGTTCTTGATCATTGACATGAGTTGAATGCGATGGGATGTATGCGTTATTACAGAGACGCATCCCTCTGAAACCCATTAATTAATCTATGCTGCAGAAAAGCAAACAAGGCATCTCTTTGCCTTCTGCAATTAACTTAGCTTCCAACTCTCTTGAGAAACTGGAAGCTTCATCCATATCCTTAAAGAATATGGGTGCATCATTGTAAATGCACACGTATTCATAGTTGTCCATGTGTTGAATGCAATGGAATGTATGCGTTATTACAGAGACGCATCCCTCTGGAGCATCAGACAATAGGGCGTGTGTCCTTAGGCTGTATCCATCTGGCAAGCTTGCGCCTACCATCTTTCACAACTTCGATCAGTCCTTCTTTAGTCTTGTCCCTCTCTACTGCAGCAGCAGTAGCAATTAGGACAGTAGCAAGTGTTTTGCGTAGCATGAGTACACAAGCCACACTCAGTGTGTGGCAATACCAAGTAGGGGGATTTGATCCCCCCACCTCACGGCTGTTACTTGGTGACGTAACCGTTGGACTTGCACCAGTCCATATGGACTTTATGTGCAGATGCAGGCCAGTCATGAGTACGGCATTGAAGCGCCGTCGCTTTGTCTAGCTTGTTTACGCTAAACATTACAAATCCTGCTATAAATCCTATTTGTCCAGTTGCCCAGATAGCAACAGCTAAAAATGTAAGTTGCCTTGATGAATAAGTCACGGGATTACTCCTGTGTGTAGGGTGCCTATTTCCCTGGAAGGCAATATCAAGTAGGGGGATCGAATCCCCCACCTCACGGCTATTACTTGACCTTAGAACCTCTTACCGCTAACGTTGCCATTGTTGCAGCAGCAACAATAAAAACAATTAAGTCCACAGGAATCTCCTGTTGTGCGGTGCCTATCTCCGCTGGAGGCAATAACTGACAGGCTCGTCAGCAGCAGCATGTCAAGCTGCTGGACCAGGGATCGCACCCCTGGTTTCGCCTTAGATGTAGTTAGGAATTCGGTCTTGAGACCAGGAGTAGAATTCCTGGGTTCCGTACCGCCCAACGCGGTGCAGGTGCAATCCCTGCGACGAATTAAACCACACTCTCACCCCGTCAACCTTCATGCTTGAAGGCTGCCATGTGGCAGCGGGATTGTAGGGGGGGCGAGCGGTGAACGTGACCATGATCTGTGTTGCGGTGCGGTGCCTATCTCCGCTGGAGGCGATGCTGAGTGGGGGATTTGATCCCCCGGCATCTAGCCTGGTACTCAGAATGGAAACTCGTCGTCAGGCATAATGCCTATTTGTACTACTTCAACTGAATCGAATAAATCATCTTTCCAACGCTCTGCATGTTTGCAGGCATCTTCTTGATTGGCAAACATTACACGATGTTGATACTCTTCTTCCCATGCAGTTGCTAACCACATTTTGTAAGATCCAACAGGATTAACCATTGACTTGAAGTAAACTGTGCGGTGCCTATCTCCGCTGGAGGCGATGGCTAAGGGAGGACTTACACCTCCCTGTCCGTGTTTAACGGATTAGCCTTCCCCGTAAAACTTACCTTGTTCTACGGGGTACACCGTTACACGCCCTGGATAATCAACGATGTAATCGACAGCAACCGAGTCATCCTCAGTCACCTTTACAATTACACCATCAATTTTGATGACGTAGTAAGCGGCGGGGTAGATGATCTTAGCCATGGAAGTTACCTCAGAACACTTGGACTTACGCTGCTGAATTGCAGCTGCCAAGGAGGTTATCCATGACCGACCACCGGCCTATGTCTGCTACGTTTAACGTCCAGCTCGACGTGTAGCCTGTGGACCACAGTTGGTTGCGGAGAATACCTGCGGTAGGATATATCCCCAATTTAGGGGCTATACGATAAGTTATCACCCCACCGAGCGATACGAATTCGTATCAGAATGTGTGAGGGCTACATAAGCCCCCGGTTGCCCGGGGGTAAAGGTAACCGTCTACCGTAGTCAGCCTTTCACCTTTGCACGGAACACATACTTGTCTCCGCACTTGGTGCAGTAAACAATAAACACTCGTTCGTGGTGAGTGCCACGATATAAATCCTCAGCTTCCCAGCAAGCCTCTATTTCTTCGAATCGAACCCAATAAGCTAAAGCAAGAATTGCATCATGCGGCTTGACGCCGTAATACTGCAACTGCTTCTCACTCATCGTGACAGACTTACGTTGCCACAGATGACTTGCGGCCATTTGACAACGACAGTCAAACTCGTACGCAAGCTCTTGCTCTTTGGTCAGTTCAATAAACATGGCACTAAACTCCAATGAATTACCTGCGTTGTACGGATGCGCAGCCCCCGATATACTTATCTACCCACCACACCCTTTCTTTTTTTCTTCCCACATTACACTTCGGACGGGTAATTACAGAAGCGCTTGTAAAATTATTTTCCTATTCGGCATTATATGGTTTTGACCCCTTAAAAATTAAGTAAAATCCTGTTTTTGTCATGGTATAGTCCACTTTGCCCAAATTTTTAGACAAAAAAACCGGGGTGATTAGCCCCGGTGTATTACAAATTGTAAATAAAATATTATTTCCCTGACCGTCGCTTGTATGCAAGTGTGGCAGCCTTTGCTTTTTGGAAGGCTTCCTCATCTGGAAGCTCATATGCCAACTCTTTCTTGGCGTTGGTAATAAAATCGCGGACTTCTAGTGAATCCTTGCCATCTTTTGCCATGCCCATGGCCTTACCCTTGATGGCTTCTAGACCTTCAACCTTCTTTTGGCGATCCGCAACGTCCATCCCTGGAGCAAATGCACTTTATTTACTTAGTATAGCTCTTGTGCGTCCAGGATTTGTAAATCATAGAATACAAAAAGGCAAAAATAGTTGCAATACCTAACCGTGGCCCTTTCTCCTGCTGATTTCTACGCTTACAGCCGTGCAACAGGGGTTCCTGTACCGGATAGTGACGAAGAAAGGGCACGGATGGCCGGTGATGTAGTCAATTTCCGTCGTAATCAGCTCCGTGTACCCGTTAAGGAGGAAGATCAAGGCTTCAACCTGACCAATGCGCTAGGCATCGGTGCTGCGGCCTTGGGACTGGGGGCGGGAGCCTATGGCTTACGTAGTGTACTTATGAATAAAGCACCTGCTGCGGCCCGTACAGCCCGTTCTGCTACCGCAGCCATCCTTACGGAAGATCTTAATACATACAAACAAAGTGTTGCACGTAATAGGGAAGCGACCACAAAAACACCTGAGTCTTCTCCTTCACCCCAAGCAGCAACGCCTGCACCTTCAAAAACGGTTGATCCCTGGGAAACACCTACTTCAACCAATACAAACTTTGCAAAAGATTTTATTGTTGACAAGGGTTTTGTTACAGAAACCCCACTGCTTTCGTCCAGAAGGATTCCCGATCACGAACGTGAAAGGCCAGAAGCCGGTTCTAATTGGGCCCAAATTGCTGTTCAAGATCAGGCCAATGAACAACTTGCTCGCGCTCGCGCAAAAATGGATGAACGCAATCCTCAATCCCCTTCATATGTTCAACGTTTAGCAGATCGTCAACAACGTAAAGCAGTCGCCAACCAACAGCTTGCCGAATCAATTCAAACTGCCATGAATTCTGGTAAGCAACAAGAACAATTTGATCTCAACACCAATCCTCACGCAGCAGGTGATGAGGCATTCCAATCTGCAAAACAAATGGAGCAGACCCCTCGCCCTGCTGCTATTACACAAGAGTGGAGAGAGAAGCTATTCGACCAGCAAGGAATGGTTCGTCCAGAAATCTTGGCTACTCACCTTGGTGATGAAAATGTTATTCCTTCGGACATTGCTGCACGTCTTGCAAAAAGTGCAACAACACCAACCCGTGGAGGATTAGTACCTGAAAATGCTAGCCAGCGAAGAGGCGTAGTTGGTGCAGTAGGGTTTGGAGACCCCGGCGCTGTATTGGCAGCAACAAAACATATTCGTGAAAATTTACTGGCTTTTGATAATCAAAATACGATTAAAAATTATTTAATCGGAAATGCTCAGGCAGATGCAGGAGACATTCAATCTGCAGCATCAAAAGGTCTCGGTTGGTCTACGCAATCACCAAATAAAACACAAGTTTTAACAATTACAACTGATAAGGAAGGCAAGCGTACCGGAACATTAAAGGCCAGTGCCCCTGCCAGGTATGAAAGGAGTGACCTAGAACCACTTTTTTATGATGAGGAAACTGGCACTTTAATGTCCAAGGAGGAAATTGGTGCCACCATTGCAAAAAAAGATCCTTCCCTTGCGGAAGCTGGGACAGGTATTGGTGCTGAAATTCAACAAGCAGTTGGTTTTGTCCCACGGGGTCAGCTAGCTCCCTTTGTCACAAGCCCAGGATCTTCCGCTTCTGGAGAACAGAAATTTAAAGGTCAGGGCGTTGGATATGCTGTTGGCGGCGTAAAAGAATTATCAGATCTGGAAGTAGGCGCAGTACAGCATCTTCCGGTGTTAACCACCGAAGAGCATATTGAAAAGAAATATGTAGGTAGAAGTTCTTATGGTCGTCCCTGGGCACGGGTAAGCTCAATTGCTCTTGCAGCAGATGCTCGGTTTATTGATCGTTTAGATCGAGAGGACGGTGTTTTCTTTAGAGAAAACCCAATGACTGGTCTCCCTTGGACCAGTGAAAGGCAAGCTGCTGATTTTGTAAACAAATTCCATTCTCAGGTAAATGAACGTTATATTGATGATGCATTTAATCAACTTCCTTTAAATGAAACAAGCCCTCTTCCTTTTGCAATTCAAGCCTCGCGTCCTGTAAAAATGATTCGCAAGATGGACGCAGAAGGTCGTCCCATGATGGATGACAGTGGAAAATATTTAATGATGGAAGAAGAAGCAAACTTAAAAGCTTTTGTACCCGGTCAAAAAGACCGAGTGCGTGTTAACATCATTGCCGATCCATTTACCAAAATCGATAGTACTACTGGTGCAACAGTTTCGTCTCACCTTCAAGATGTCTTATTGCAAAAAGGTTTCTTACAAGAAATGCAAACAGAAGATGGTGCCAAGTATCTACGTCAAACTAGATATGCACGCCCCATGGGAGTTACCGAAGAACAAGATATGTACACGGTTTTAGGCTTAGGAGATGTCGGACTGCGTGAAGCTACCTTAGAACAAGGTAAGGCTAATCATTATGAATATTTACAAGCAGTTAATAATGAATACGAAAAACTAACTGGTTATCGCCTGGGGGATCTTGATAATGCTATGGCAATAGGCAAAGCACAAGTCGGAGTGTCTCGCCTTGGTGGGCCAGGTAAAAATCCTTTTCTAAAGAAAGCGTTGATTATTGCAAACACTTTGACGCAAGCGTCAGAAAATACAACGCGAGTTAAAGTGCTTAATCCAGATCAAAAAATGGATAGTAACATTGATCGTATTGGCATGATGGCACGCACTAATGAGCGTCCTTCTGAAACAGAACTTGCAAACTTACGTGCCAGGGAGGGGAGAACGCTCTCCGCCCTGGAACAAAGTCCTGAACTTATGGCGGATGTATATCCTGAACTACAACGCCAACAAGATGCAAAGGCTGCTCTTAACAAACTTCGTGGTAACGTAACTCGTTATGCAAACGAATGGGCAGATACTGGCAATGTTTCCGCAAGTGAAGCAAATGCAATGTATCAAGGCACCAAGAGTCTCTCAGAATTTGAAGAAGCTCAAAACGCAGCTAACCCTGCCACTGCAAGAGGGGAGGCCGAATTTGTTCCGGCATATGAAGACATTGGCGTTCAATATCCAGGTACAGAGTTAACTCGCCAAGAGATATACAATATTCAAAATCCTGGCGGTAAATTCCGCCAAGATCTAGAATCACGCTCTTTAGAAAAAGCACGAGAGCGTGGACGTTTACTTCGTGCGGCAGAGCAAACCCCTGGTGGACGGGTTAAGCAAGGCGCGTTAAACTTACCGATGGGTTCTCGTTCTGGTATGGTTCTGCGTGCACAGAGCCCTGACATGCCAGAATCAGCTGAAGGCCAATTCCCACAATGGATGCAGTCTTTAGCAGAGGAACCAACATCATCTTCACAAGTACGAAGTATTCCCGCAGGACTCGGAGACCTATCTGAATCAGAAGTCATCCGGCGCTATGGTGCTTCAAGTGGACAGTTAAAATCCGTAGCAGACACTCTAATGGCACAAGCAGCTTACAAGAAAGGCCAGCAACCTGGACCTACCGTGAACAGGGCCGGAGACCTTGGGGCTCCTCAGACCCAACGCTACATGTCTACACAAATGATTCCAACTTCTTTGCGTGAAGCACGTAGTCAATTTGTTGGTTATACTCCAGATCCCATGGATGCCGTAGAAGCCTACATGGCTAGCAAAGCTCCTTCTGAGATGAAACAACGAGTGATGGCAAACGTTCAACAATCAAGAAATGAACGCCTTGCAAGTAGAATAAACCAACTGAGGCTACCTATTTTTTAATAATGGCTGACAAGAAAGAAAAAAAGAAAAAACCTACCAAGTGGATTCAAGAGGCTGAGTTAAAAGAAGGTAACTTTACCAGGAAGGCAGAACGTAAAGGGATTACTTCTGCGCAATTGCAAGAGAATGTTTTATCTTCTCCTGAAAAATATGATGAGACTACCGTCAAACAAGCTAACCTACGCAAGACCTTGGTAGGATTACATCAACGCAAAAAACAAAAGAAAACTGAGGATTGATGGCGCAAGACGCAAGGCTTGATCTAGGTCGTTACATAAAAAATCCTTTTAACCGCCAAGGACAAATTCCTCGGAAGTTAAACTTTAACGACCTGTTTCGTGCTAAGCCTGAAACTGGTGCTGCCCCTTGGAACAACTCAAGATTTACTGAGACTGACCTGATCAACCGTTTAATGTCTCGCAAGGAAACATTAAACCCAACATTAAACTTTGTTTCTAACTCACCGTTTTTTGATGACAACGAGAAGGTAACGTCAAGTTACGAAATGTTTGATGGCCTTGGTCGTTTTGAACGACCTGTGTCATATGACTTTGACGAGGGTCGACCACGCACTAAGCAACGCCCTCAAGACCAACCAGATTATGACCCCCGCTGGATGGAGGCGTACAACTTAAGTCCAACACTCAGGCCAGACAAGGCAGCTCGCAACCCAATGCCACGCCTCAAGAATCCAGATCCAAATGGTATTCTTATGAAAAAAGCACAAGGAGAAGTCAAAAGCGAAACGGAAAATACTCCATCTGTTGCTCAATTACTGGCACGCCAGTCAACCGTTAGTGCCGAACAAGCCAAAGCAGAAGAAGAAGAAGGAGCAGAAGCAATTGCCAAAGAAGATACAAACGTATCTCCAGGTAAGACAATAAAGGTACCTGAGAGTAAAATAAGTGAATAGGACGTAGAACATGTTAGGTAACGCATTAAAAGCTGTAGGCGCAGCTCTAGCCAGCAAAACGTCTCGCCAGGCAGCGGTAGAGGCGCTTCCAGGGGCTGGGTTGAACATGGCGATGGGAATGCTCGCTGGTGGGCCTAAAGCCGGCCTTGCGTACGCAGGGGGTGACTTCCTGCTTAATTATCCCCTGGTCGCATTAGCGCGTAAAATATCTCCCGCAGTAGAAAAAGAAATAAAAGATGTGGCTACGGGTGTAGTAACTAAACAGCTAGTGCCTTCAAGTCTTGAAAAGGGAGTAAACTTTATTGCTTCACTAGGCTCAGGGCCCCTTGTTGATTATGTAACGCAGGGTTCTTTGTACCCACAAGTTCAACCTCAAGCTGTATCTGAAAACTCCCAGGAACAACAACAACTTCTCCAACGCCAATTAATCAATCATCAACAGCAAGCACAACAACTTGCCCCTGGCACGATGTATCAAACTGCTGGCCTACCTAGGTTTCAGTCTCCAGTACCGGGGATCACTTTGTCAGATGAAACTTTACGGCTATTAGCTGAGGCGTACTAATGGTCAATCCCCTGGAAGTACGAGGCCCAATAGCAGGTTTTAAGTATGGCATCAACGCCATGAAACAAGCCGCTGCCGGCGGTGTAAAACCAAATAGCTCCTTGCGTGATCCAGAATTTCAAAAGCGGTTAAAGGATGCAGACATATCCTTAAGGGGATCCCCTGGTGCGTATCTTGGAGCGTATGGCGCCAGGCTTTTGGGAGACGTTGTAGATGAACAAACACGTGGTTTGTGGTGGAGGATCAACCACCCACTTGCCATTGCGGATAAACTTGCCGCTGCAGCAATTGACCCCGAGGGATCCCTGCCCCGTTACACATCTTCTTTGATTCTTGCCGGTGCTTTACAGCCGGCAATTGCGGCAACCGGCGCATACGATATAACAAATATTGGTGAGCTGGGCAGACCCAAGGGATATAAACAAAACGAACCAACACCTGAAGATTTTACCAAAAGCCGTGATCCGGCAACTGAATTATTTGAACGGTTTTTTCAGGGTCGTCAAGGACGTCCATTGAAAGAGGAGTCTGCTAAAGAAGAAATTCCTGGACTCACACATCAACGTTATGCAAACTACATGCAGTTTTTGTACAACGAACCTGCATTTCTTGGGGCCATCAAGGCAACACCAGAAAACCTTCAAGGTGTGCCTGAGGCCCGGGTTTTTGGGTACCCAGTAAGCATCCCATCTGTTACTGGCTTGGCTGGTGGTATTGCTGGCGCCAGACTTGGACTTGGCACTGTACCAAGAGAAGTAGTAGTACAGCCCAGTATTTTTCCTGGAGAAAAATCATCAATTTCTAGCGCAGGATCTAAGCCCGGCGCTCGTGGAGTACGTGGTACAGTAGGAGGACTGGCCGGGTCTTTTGTTGGCGTGATGGCAGGTAACCTAATCAATCAATCCCTTGCCGCAAAACAACTTGACTCACAATTACCGATGAGTTAAATAAGAGTACTGGTAGAATTAAACTACATAAAAATAGTCCACCATATATGGCCACTGATCCAACTAATTTTCAAGAACTTCTTAACTCAGCTCGTGCCGCTAAAGCGGCGGGTATTGATCTAGGATTGATTCGTTCTCTTGGGCCGCAAGCAGTTAGTGGCTTGGCCGGGGCAAAAGAGAGAATGGCCGGCGTTGGTCCGCAATTTACAGCGGCAAGCCAAGCACTAGAAAAGAGGCCCCTGGGACGCATGTCAACCCTTGGTACTGCTGGCTTGATGGCAACCGGCCAAGCACTGCAGGGTGACGTAATGGGCGCACTCTCGCAAGGGCTTGGTGGCCTTGGTGGCGGTGCCGCAGCATCAGCTTTGGTTAGTAAAATTCCTGGACCCCTTGGCGTAGCGGCAAGAATCGGGGCTCCTATTGTTGGCGCTATGGCGGGCGGAAGCATGTTGGAAGCAATTACTGGTGGCCTGGGCGCTAAAGCCCAGGGAACTACTGAGCCCATATATATTCCTGGCACCAATATTCCAATTAACCAGGCTGGACAATATGAAAATCTGCGCAACCGTGACCTTGATTATATTTTAAGGTCAAACAAAGCTCTAGGCGAACAAGAACGGGCACTTACTCGTCAAGGTATGCAAGATCAATTGGAAATGAAGATCCAACTTGAGAAAGCAATGGTCCCACTCCAGGAACAAATTAATCGTTCAAACTTGGTTAATGCACAAGCCAAGCTTGCTTCCGAAGGTGCCATGTACCAAGCCTTGGGACGCCAAGCCGGACAATACAAGCTTGCTGGAATTGATCGGACTGAGACTGGGGCTACTCTTCGCACAGCAATCTCAGTGAACCCATACATGGGTGCAACTCTATCGGCCCCTTCCATTAGCTTTGGTTGATCATGGCAGCAGACATTAAACCTTTTCAAACCATCTTGACTCCGTCTCCGATTAAAGACGAAAGCACCCTTGACAGGATTTTTAAAGCAGCAAAAAAATATGACTTTAAACTAGATCCAAACTCTATTGGTATAGCAGCAATAGCGGATGCATTTGGTACTCCTAAAGTACCAGGTTTTAGTGAACCCGGAGGAGAAAAAGAAAAGTTAGATTATTGGGCCAAGTTACAGAAAGAACAAGCACTTGAGCGGCAACGCTTAGGCGAAGAAAGTACTCAAAAAGCATTACTATATTCAACACTTGCTAAGCTTCCCGATAAACTTGCAAACGCATTTAATCCTTATGGCTCAAGGGAAGGCGCCCTTGCATATGCCGCTCAACTCAATAATCTTCCCAATGTTGTCAACGATACAATGCGCAGCATTCCCATGATGAATGTGCAGGGTATTGCCTATAACGCTCCTCAAAGACAATACTTTGTTTGAGATAAACAATGGGCGCTTACTTTGGAACTGGAGCCGGCAGCTTAAGCGCAGATCCTGGCTTAGCGAAGTATACGGACTACACTAAAAGTTTTGGAGGAGGGGAGGCGTATAATTACAATAGCGGTAATTTAGCTAAAAAAGGAGGTGGGCAAATGTGGGGAGCGATAGGAGCCGCCGGACTTGGAATGATTGGAGATATATTCTCCAGCCAAAACCAGGCGGCGGCGATGCAACAGGCCTCCTGGAATAGCGCGAAAGCGCAGGAGTATGCTGCAAACTCAGCTCGCCAACTTGGTTGGGACCAAGCAAAAGCTCAGATGGGCACCAATCTTGCTAATCAACTAGCACAGATTGGTTATGGTGCAGATACTGAATTTGAAAGGCAAAAAAGAGCAAAAGAATTAGAGTACAATAAATTTAACCCCAAGGCTTCCGCTCAAGCAAGAGAAGGCATTAGGGCTTCCATAGGAGCAGAACAAGATCCTCTTTTTAAAAGTGCTGCGTTTCAAAACCTAATGAACGAAACACGTAAAAAAGGTTTTGAGATGGTTGCTCCAGGGGCAGCCTTGTTTGGAGATACTGGATTTAGCAAACGATTCACTAACATGTTCTAAGAATTATGGGCGGCTCTCCAGCACCGGTCGTATACAATCCTCCGGCAATTCCAAAGGACGATACTTTTGAGAAGTATCTTGCATACCAACAAAAGAAAGAAAGTGCTGCAGAAGAACGTGCTGCAACTGAAAGAGCAGAAACCAAAGCAGAAGCTGCCGCACGTAAAGCCGCTGGTGCCGCTGGTTACGCTGGCCTAAGGCAAGGCGTCGAATCACAGATGCGCCAGGGCCTTCTTGGTTACGAGACAGCTACTCAGCAGCTTCGTGACTATGCCTCTAAATATGACCTGACACCACCAGAAACGGATGTTGCGTCACTGACAGATGTCTACACCAAAGAGCTGTTACCTGGTCGCAGGAAGACCGGAATTAAAGCGGCCTATGAGGAAACCCTTGGTCGCCAGGCAACAGAGGAAGAACTTACTAAAGCAACTGAACGCTTTAACCAAGGCTTCTATACCACCAACCAAGATCTTGTCAGCTCCCTTACCAAGGGGTCCGAGTACCAGGACAAGTTCAATAGTAGCTACCTGGATAACTACTATGACACAATGTTCGGTAAGCAGACTACCGACGCAGCAGGAAAGAGGACCGGCAAGCGTGCATTCACTTTTGATAAGAACCTTCTTCCCAGCTATGGTGGAGACCTGGCAAGTAAAACCAAAATTACTACCCCTGATTTTGGCAACGCTTTTGTTGGTACCCCTGCTGAAATTGAAGATCAACAGGCAAACGTCCGAGATACAAGACAGTATCTGTACAGCGCTGGTTTGACTAACCTGCAAGGAGAGATTGATGCCAATACACAGAAGATTAAAAACCAAGGCTTGAAAGAACAACAGAAGATCCAATCGTTTGGCAATGTAGCCTCCAGCCTGGTCTCTGGTTTCTGGGGCTAATATACCTTTGCTATAATTTGTATAGTGAAAATTTTTTACAATGGCTGACGCTCTTACCAACACTGGTACTGATACGGCTTCTGACTTTGATATCAATCGTTTTGAGCAACTGCTTGCTCGCCTGGAAGCATCAAAAGGCCGTCAACAACGTCAAAAATCTGTTGAAGGTCGTCGGGATATCTTCTCCCAGGGCCTTGCTAGCATGATGGGTAACTTCTAATTTTTCTTGAGGTCTTATTGCCATGACCAGTAGCGTGCCTGCAGGCCAGACAGATGTTGATGACTGGTTTGATTTAGACAAATATAAGCAAGCTGCTGGTGTAGCATACGAGTTCTCCAAGAAGAAGGCAGAAGATGTCGGATCTCAAGAACGAGAAACCATCGGTAAAGGCGCGGAAGAGCAGCGTACCTCAGCGGAGCAGGGGCAGCAGTTCAAGCAATCTGACGAAGCCCGTGACTACGGACAGGCCCAGCGAGCTTATCGATATTGAGGTATTCGATTACTGGGTAGACAATCTTGATTGCTCTGTCCAGGAATCATTCCTTGCTTTTGCCTCCGACAACTACTCCATAATTGAAGTTTTTCTCTATAGCCGTTTCCTTGGTTACAACGGCAGCATTGTTGCGTGTGAATCTTGGGTAAAAAGTAAGTACAAGAAGCCAGATCACCGCAAGACTCTTCTTTACGAAATTGAAGAGATGCAAGAAGACATCCGCAAATTGCGGGAGTCTATGGAGATGACGGGAGAAGGTAATGTCAAGCGGGATCACGGTGTTGCCCGCATTGCCGGTATGCAGCGTGAACTACGTGGCACTATTGCACAAGTAGAAGAGTTTACTTCGGTCAAAGATCGCAAAGGCTTGTTGATGGCTGGTGCTGATAGGGCCATGCGAGAAGTAGCCTTCATCTTTAAAGACGACCCGATTGAGGCCCCCCTGGAAGAAGCCATCATGAGTGTGTGGGCCAGAATGCAACTGGAAGAATAAATAACAGTATACTTAAACAAGGAATATCTTCTGATCATGGCTGTAGAGAAAAAGTTCGTTCCTGGCAAAGGCTTGGTCCCCGTAGGCAAAGAAGAAGCCGGCAAAAAAGGAGCATCAGTTCCTCCCAAGAAAGGTGCTGCTCCCGCCAAGAAAGGTGCTGCTCCCGCCAAGAAAGGTGCTCCTGTTCCCCCTGCTAAGGGTAAAGGAAAGCCCGTACCTCCTAAGAAGAAATAACAATGGGCGCAGGCAAACCCATTCCATTGGCTGGTGATAACGCTACTGCCAAACAAAACATTCAAGGCAGAGTTGGCAGCGTAGCCGAATCAGCAGGTATCAAGCGTCCAGAAGCCGCTCCAGGGGGCCTTCCCCCTGTAGGTAGTGGAGTAGGCGCAGCATATGGTAACTACGCCCGTGAGCAGCAACGTCGTGGCGCTCAGTCACCAATGCGGCCCGGCTTCTCTGGTGGCAATATTCCCTCCAGGCGTCCTGGAGAATAATTATGGCAAAAGGTAAAATGCCTCCTCAGTTTCTTGAGTACCTCAAGAAGAAAGAAGCAAAGAAGGAGGATGGCACTGAGATGAACGATAAGGAAAAGCGTAAGGCAGCCTTAGACAAGGCCAGAAAATATCAAGATCAGAAACGTAAAGACAAAAAATAAGCTAGTATTTAATCATAGTTTGATTACGTGCCGTGCCCGCTTATACTTATTTGGCGCACCGGCGTAATGCTCGCGCTGCAACAAAGAACTTTAAAATTAAAGAAAATAAAAATCAAGATAAACTAGATCTTGCAAAGGAAGACTTTGGTTATTTTTGTGAGTACGTAGCAGATAAGCCCCCGGCGGAGCACCACAAAGAATGGCACCGGCATTTTGTAACGAACGAAAACAGCTCCTGTCTAATCAAAATTGCTGGTCCCAATATTGATCTGCTTGCTCCCAGGGGATCAGCCAAATCTACAGTCTTGGGTTTGCTTACGGCGTGGGCAATTGGTGTTCACACTACCGCCAAGCTTCCACTTCAAATTCTTTACTTGTCTTATACGGTAGACATTGCACGTTCCAAGTCTGCAACCATTAAACGCATCATTGAAAGCAAAAGGTATCAAGAAGTTTTTCCTAAAGTACGCCTCCTGAAGAACGTAACCAGCAATGAGTACTGGTCTATTGACCATAAATTTGCTGGTATTGAGGTGACAGGTGATGAGCAATTTACTCTTTGCGCTGCAGGCTTGAAAGGTTCGGTGACCTCCAAGCGTTCACACCTGGTGATGATTGATGACGCCATCAAGTCAGCCGCAGATATCTCCAACCCTGACATCAGGAAAATGATGCAGGATAACTGGAATGCGGTGATCTCACCAACCATGTTTGAAGGTGCCAGGGCGATCTGTCTTGGTACCAGATTCAGGCACGACGATATTCACTCAACAACATTTAACGAACAAAATAATTGGGTTCAAATTGTTTTGTCTGCAATTCAAAACGATATCAAAACCGGAGAAGAGAAATCATATTGGCCAGACATGTGGTCCTTGGAATACTTGAAGGAAAAGAAAAGGCAGGCGCCCATTGCGTTTTCTTTTCAGTACATGAACCAGGTGATCAGACAGAATGAACTCTCCTTGGCACCAGAGTTAATTGTTAAGGCAGAAATTTCTACAGAGTTTGACGCCGTCGGAATTGGCGTAGACCTTTCTGCTGGCGTCAAGGAAAAGAATGACTACACCGTCATGGTTCTTGGCGGCCGCATTGGTGACCGTATACATATTATTGATTACAGGCGTATCCGCGTAATGGGCAACCTAGAGAAACTAGATGCCATGAAAGAACTTTTAAACGATTGGTCTATTCTTGGTTGTGATGAAAACGGCGCATACTTTCCAACGTATTCAACGTGTGATATTTGGTCAGAAGCTGTACAATACCAGGCCTCCCTGGAAGCCGACTTCAAGCGTGTTTGCCTGAATAACGAAGGACTCTACAACTTGATTTGGCACCCAGTGAAGGGGTTCCGTGCAGATAAGCTTGCGCGATTCCGTGGCATCATTGGCATGTTTGAAGATCGTAAGATCATCTTTAACCGTTACCGGAACTTCAGTAATCTCTTCGAGGAACTCACTAATTTCGGTGTTAGTAGTCATGACGATTGTGTCGATGCCTTGGTCTGGTTGGTGACGGGATTGGCCAGGAAAGGAAACCTTCATCTTGATTACTAAAGTTTAGAATAATAAAAAGAACTTCAGCCGTGGGACCAGAGTATTTAGCTGTGTATATTACGCTTTGTATAGCAGGCGTAACCGGCGGCTCTTGGACCGCCACTAAAATTCTAGGACGTTTTTCAGATCGTGCACGGCAAATTCATTCCGCCGTCGAAGCACAAGAACGAAAGCTGGAAAATTTAGAAGAAAAAGTAAATAGGCTTCCATTGGACTACGTGCTTAAGGTTGACTTTCTTAGAGAAATCAAGGAAATGCACGACAATTTTAAACAGATCAACATGAAGCTTGATAAACTTGTGGAAAAGCTTTTGGTAAAATGAGCTACATCCTGGAAATACAAGAAGACGAAAACGGAGAATCGTTCATCACTTTTCCGGATGACATCATAGAAACCCTTGGCTGGCAAGAGGGTGATGTCCTGGAATGGAAGCTCAAGGGAAATGGTGTTCTTCTAACCAAGCTCAACGACAGTGCTGGGTATGAGGTTATAGAAGAGTAAAATAAAGAAACGAGCAAAAGTTAAAATGTATTACGGTTCCCCCGGGCCAGGAAATATTGGTTACCTGTCACAGGCCAACCCCAACCCACTAACCGATCCTCGGTTTAAAATACAAGGAGGCGAACCCTGGGGAAATCGTCCTGTCCTCCCGAACGAAAAAGAAAAGCTTGACAGACCATTCACTCCGCTACTTCCTCCTGGACAAAATGTGCCGCTTGCACAGGGTGCTCTTGGAATCATGGGAGACCCGAGTGCTTTACAATTTCCGTTTGCTTCCGTAGGTGGCGGGATGCCCATGGGAAATGCAGGATTCCGACTTGGCTCAAGATACGCACAAGGAGTACCTCCTGCCGGTTTCCAATACAAAACAGTCTCTTGATCATTAAAAACTGCTAAGATCAATAAAGATAAAGGGGAAAATAGTTAATGGCGGTCGATGCTAAAACACGATTAAGAGAGATCATTGACTCGTATCTTGAAAAGGATGGTGGGTCGGCAATTGATACGGGCATCGTGGCATCGCATCTGGCGCAGATGCGATTATTTGGTATCCGCCAAGGTGTTGAGTTTTTCCCTGCGCAAGATAATTTTGGTAACCAGCGCAAAGATTTTATTGATCGCGTAGTCAAATACAATCAACTCGATACTCGCCTAGACTCAATCTGGGATTATTTCCTGTCTGATGGCCAGGGTCTTTTTTATATCCGGCCAACAGAATCCAACTACCGACTTTATTTTTTCCGTAAACACGAATATCGAACCTACTACAACGTAGACGGCGAACTAGACGAAGTTGTAATCATCTATAGCTATAAGGTGCGTCGTGGATTTGGTTTTGATCAAGACATCCAGGCTGGCAGTTTAACTGGGCCTGCTGCCATGGGGCAAGGTGCCAAACGTTACATCAGGCTTTCAATCAAACATAAAACAATTGAGGAGACTCACTCAGAAGGTGAGATTTCATTTGAACAACCTAACTACGCTGTTGCTGGTAAAACAAAAACGTTTAAAAATACGTTAGGTTTTATTCCGTGCGTAGAAATTCTTAACAATCCCAAAGGATTTTCCAATGAGGGTGTTGGTGAATTTGATGCGTTAGCCAATCACATTTGTACGCATGACGAAATAGTTCGTACTATGCGTAAGAACATTCAGTTCTTTGGTAATCCAACTCTTCTCTCCTCCAGGCCAAAAACTGACCTGATGGAATCCGGCGGTGATTCCGTTATACAGCGTCCGTCTATTGCGGCAAACTCTGGGTTCAATAGTCCCAGTGCCTTAAGTCGTTCTACTTTTAAATCAGATCCTGTTAGCCGTGGTGTTGATGGCCAAATTCGTGTGCCACGCGTTATTGCAAACCTGGAACCAAACGATCGTGTTGGCTACATTGTTCCAGATGCTATTACTGGGGACCAGAATTCATTTGCACGCCAGTACCGAGAGGAAATCAGGACTGCCCTTGGTGGCGTAGATGAACTATCAATTTCTGCAGGCGTAACTGCAACAGAATATAAATCACTATTTGGCCGTGTATCTGCTACTGCAAAGAAAAAAGCAACCGCCATCTATACATACGGTATTTGCCGTTGCCTTGAACTAATTGTCTACCAAGAAGAGCGCTTGTTTCGTGAGACGCTTGCCGCTAGCGCAGGAATTGAAAAGCCCTTGGAGCTACCAGAGGCCGCTACTGAACAAGAAAGGAAGATGTATCAGGATGCACGTGGTGCATTTGAAGATCAAGTCAAGAGCTTGATGATGGCATGTCTTCAGTCACAACAGATTCCCCCTGGTGTGCTTGGACTAATCCCTGACGGCGACGTAACCATGTTATGGCGCTGGCTTGGTCCCGTTTACGAGGATTCAACGCAGGACACACTTAACAATTCTATTGTGGTTAGGAACCTCCAGGAGTTAGGTGTTGATAGCATTGAAGCACTGAAATATCTTTTCCCATCTAAAACAGATGAAGAAAGGGCCGGGATGCTTTCGGGTTTCCCGTTCAGGATGGTTGGAGAACTGCAGAGTGCATACAAAGCGTTCGCTGGCCTAGTGGGGGGAATGATGCAGACCCCTCACCCGCAATCACCGGATTTACCGATGGCTGCGGATCCGAGATTGGATTTGACTCCATATCTGTATCGAACCTTAGAAGCTCTACAAAAGGAGATGAGTTATGCAGGACGCTATCGTCCAGTCGATCCCACAGACGAGCCAAGCACCAGCAGCCGTCGCCCCGAGCAGCTACGTGGTGGCAACACCGCAAGCAGCCCCGGCCAGCTACCAGGTGGCACCGGTGGGGTATCAAGTGGGTACGAGCTACCCCCAAGCGGTACCTCAGGCAGCCCCCAGCTACCAATCAGCCCCTACTCAGTACGCCCCCCAATACCAACAGGCGGACTCGGCGGGGAATCCCTGGGAATCGGCGTTCAACAAAGTAGTGAATCTACTGAGCGCTCCAGTCCAATCCCCGTTCCAGGGTCAACAGTCAGCGCCGACTCCGACAGCGTATACCCCGGCCAACTACGGTCAGGGCAACTACCAAGCTACGCAACAATCGGTAGCGCCGACCTCGTATCTCAACCAGGACTACTCGCCCAACTATTCCCAAACCTCCTCGGGTCCCTCCTTGGAGGCGATCGCGGACTACCTCCAACTGAGCAACGACAGCCGCCAAGTGCTGGACGCGTTCGGGGTGGAAGCTCCGGCGGTGCTAAACCAGTACGCCCTCCAGCTAGAGGCAATGCTGGACAGCGCAGTGGCATGGGGAAACCGGGCCGCAAATAACATCCAAGGTTATGCCGAGTTTGCTGTAAACGAGCACCAGGAGAACCTGGCATACAACGAGATCCTGACCAACCCCGATGTCCTTAGCGATTACACGCTGCGGTTCTTCGGTCCTGAAGGTCCGTATCCTGTGTATGAAAACGAAGCTCAACTTGAGACTCGTGGTTACCCCACTCAGCAAGTGGAAGCTGCTTACGGTAACTTCCCCGCACCTCCTGCTGCTGCTGGTATGCAACAGCCCGAGAATTTCTGGGGCGGTTTTAACGAGACGATGGCACGTGACCCCCAGAATGCTTGGCGCATGCTAAATCAAGCTGCTCCCCAAGTTGTTGCAGGCAAACTGTTTGTGATGGAGTGAGATGATTAATCTCGCTGGTAAATTCTCTCCGGAAATGAAGGCGATGCTAGGTGTAGGTGCACTGACTGCAGGTGCATCTACTCTTGGTAACATTGTCACCGGACAAGCAAAGGATAAAGGACCAGGCCGTGTTGCTCTTGAAGCTCTAGGCGCAGGAGCACTTGGTGGTGCACTTGGTCGTCGCCTACCTGCAACCAATGCCGGCATTATGGAGATGCTTGAGCAACATCCTATGTATCAAGACCCACGGGCAATGATGCTAGGAAAAAGAGGCGCTGAAGCTGGAATAGTGGCGGGCGCTCTAGGCGCTGGCGGACTTGGCGGTCTCCTTGGTGGAGGTGTTGCTAACACCGGAGACCTTGTAGGTATTCCTGGTTTACAACAAGCTGCGCCTATGGATCCTGAGTCATATGGCTCCAGTAATTCAATGGGCGCTCGTTATAAGCAACCCACCATGCAATACGTTTAAACATAATAAATTACCCACTGCTAAAATTTGTGTTAGATAAGACATGTAAGTGTCTAAATCTTTCCCCCGATAAATTCCTGCGATCCTGGAGGATAGAGCAAAGTGTTTCTTGATAACGATTTCCCGAAGATTCTTGGTGCGGAACTTTACCGTCCTCACCCTGCCTACATTGCTGAGATGGCCGTAGAGCCCGTGGTCGTCCACGACTTTACTCGCCAACCTGGTCAAACCGTTCAGCTAGACCGCTACAAGTTCTGGGGTTCCCCTGGTACGAAGGACGCCCGTGAGCGTATTGCCGACCAAACCATCGGTACCGCCAACAGCCGTAACATCACCAAGGAGAAAGTCCTGGTGGTGCTTAAGGAATACACCGGCCCTGCTGACCCCGGCGATCCTACCCAGCCTTCAACCTTTAAGATTGCTCGTGAGACCCTGATCACCGCCCAGCGCATGCTGCTGGACTCCGGCAATCTCAACATGTTCCACCAGTCAATCGGTAGCCTGACGCTGCTTGATGACTATCGCCGGTGGCGTGACCGCGTCTTCATTGACGAACTGGCCAAAGCTGAAGCCAATGGCCAAGCTAGCACCACCCAGGGCGGTTACTACTTTGCTGGTGGCAAGACTAAAGCCTCTAACGGCTCTATCTCTTATACCACTACTGAGTACACCGCTAACGTTCAGCAGTTCCAAGTTCGTACCGACCTTCTGAACGTCGTCAAGGACCTGCGTAAGCGCAACGTGCCGACCTACTCTGATGGTCTGTATCGTTGCATCTGCGATCCCACGTTCATGATGCACCTGCGTCGTGATCCTGACTTCCGTGAGATTGCTCGTTACGCTGGTAATCCTGGTCAAGGCATGTACATGGGCAACCCCATGATGCCTAACAACGCCAGCTTCTACCAGGGTCCCCAAGCCGGTCAAGGTTATTTCCTTGCTGGTGAACCTGTCATGCCTACTGGCGTGCAGTTTGAAGGCGTTAAGTTCTTCGAGTCGACCAACTTCCCGACCAAGAGCGTTAGCACCACTTTTGATGCTTCAACCTACACCAACCAAGAAGTTGCTCAAGGTTACTTCTTTGGTCCTCAAGCAGTTGGCGTCGGTATCGGCGGCCCCAACGCTCAGGTGCTCATCAACAACAACGATGACTTCAGCCGCTTTATCATTCTGATTTGGCAGCTTTACGCTGGTTTTGAAATCCTCAACAAGGACTTTGTTACCACCGCGTTCAGCTACGTCTCTGACGACGGCATTGTCTGATAATCATACCCTTACATCAAATCTCAAAGGAGAAATAAATGACCTACTTGTCAGCTAAAAAAATCTATCCAGGTAACTGGAGCAATGCACTTAATGGTTGGTACAAAAATATCGACGTAACCGCCGATAACACCAACGATTACTCCAAGGGTGGCCCCACTTCGGTGTTGGCAACTCCTGGCTACCGTTACTTCCAGCAACGTGGTTACGTTCCGGTGACCTGGGCTTCTGGCTCAGCTACCGCCAGCGGCGCCTACATGAACGTGATCGTTCCTTCACCTTACCGTCAGGACGACACCCGTACCGACATCACCGGCATGGTGATCTCTGGTAGCGCTACCCAGCCCTCCTTTGTGTACCGCACCGCAATCTCCGTAGCCTCTGGCTGGGGTGATGGCCGCGTTGCATCTGGTGTGTATGCTGCTACCGGCAACATCATCTCCTTCGGTCGTAACATTGGTACTGCAACTGCCGTCACTGGCGTTGCCTTCTCCGGTGTCGCTGAAGGTGCGATTCAAGCCAACATGGTTTCCACCGTTTCCGGTGACGCCTCCACCAAGATTTACTTCGCTGGTGGTACGCAAGGCTTTGGTACTAACCCCTTCATCACCAGCACCGGCGTTCCCGCTATCTCTGGTGTTGGATCAGGTACTGTTGCTTACTTCCCTGTCTCTGGTGCCACCACCCTTGGTGTGCTTGCAAAGGGCGCCGCAAACGATACCTCTACTTCTGGTGGCGTCTACATCTCTGATGCTGATGTTGCTGCTGGCCGTACCGGCTACCTGGTTGTGGAAGTGTGCTACATCCGTCCGGATGATGCTCCTGGCTACGAGGATATCGACGCCTACCTGACCGGCCGTACTGTTAGCAACTCTTGATCAGCCACATAAGTAGCTGATTAGGTTAAAGTGGATACCAGACACCCTCTGGTATCCATGCTTTACCAACACAAAAAGAACGGCGCTCGCGTCAAAATTGTAAGTGAGTTTGATAACGGCGACTGGTACATGGTCGAAGATCAGGACGGTCGCCTTTACACTGCTTACAAAGGAGAGCTATTGCCGGACGAAGAGGCTACTAAAAAAGTCAAGACTCTTCAAGTAAAGGATAAAGCAGCCCTGGAAGAACCACGCAAATTTCCTCCTGATACCCGCCTTAACGTCAACAGTGCAACTGCACAAATGATTGCGGACCACATCAAAGGAATTGGCATTAAGACTGCTCGGGAAATTAAAGACTTGCAGATGAGCCTGTCAGGTGAAAGATTTAGTAACCTGGAGCAGTTGAAACAAATTAAACGTGTTGACTGGGATTCAGTTTTTTCCGCCAACTTGGTAAGAGTTTGATTTACGTTTAATCCCGTCGATTTTGACGGGGTTTTTTTGTCTTAAAATAACAAAAAGAACTATTGATAATGGCGTTTAATCTTGCTAACTATACTCCGTTAGGTAAAACCGGAGACACTGGTCGTGTTAGGGGTGCCCATGGACACTTTGAGGTAACAAAAGATGGCAAGCGATATGGACTATCCCAAGCCCGTGGAGACATTGGACAAAATATTCAGTTTCGTCTTCCGGGTACCCAAGAGTGGCAACAGATGTATAGGCCGCAAGCAGGGGGGCAGTATCAATTAAACCCTGCAATTTCTTTGACAGACAGGATGGGAATAAGAAGTGTTCATCCTGTCACAGGCGCACGCAATGTCGCGCACCATGGAGAAGATTATTCTTTCCCGGCAAATACTGACTTACGTTATGCAGGTGCAGGTAGCGTCCAGGGAACATCTAATGCTGGCCACGCAGGAAACATCTCGACTCTTCAAACAGGCCCATACAAGTTGGATATATTTCATATGAATGAGCTTCCAAAAACCACAACTGTTGCAGAATCTTCTCAGCCTGGAGCACCTACCTACGAACAATCACAACAGCGCACCAACGATATTTTGGAAGCCTTTATGAAAGGAACACAGTATCAAGCTGCAACACCACCACAGGCTCGTCCGAAAACCGCATCCGAATCTCTCAAGGATCAGCTTCTTGCAAGTCTTATGGGAGGTGGTACCAATATGTTGCGGGGTGTTACTGATACTAGCGGGTTGCCGCAAGAATACATACAAGCTATCTGGGGTTAGGTTTAAGCTCTTATAATTAAAAAATAACGTATTAAGTTAGTGCAGTTAGCCGAGTACGACAAGAGCAGGGTCCGATACCATCTCGGATACTTTACGGTCTCGGTGCCAGCAGGCGACTATGCTCGCTTGGAAGAATCTCTCAACACTATCCCTGACTCGTACTTTCACGATAAGTTGATTATTCAACTTGGTCGTTGTGATACGGCTGAAAAGAAAACCGAGGTTGCCTCCAATCCAAGCACCCGCCTGGAAAGCATCATTGGTGACGTGGATCGTACGATTCGCTCAAGCAATGCCGCCGAAGCACTTAAGGTCTGGAATCAGATTTATCTCTATGAGACAAATCGTCTAGCCGGTATTCTTTTTGTACCTAACTACAAAGACGAATACCAGGCTCGGTACCGCTACGAACGCTCTGGTGCTGAGTTTATTCAAGCGTTGCCGGGCCCTGCTGACACCGCTGTTGGTTCACGTATCTATCTTCATGAGGCTTATCGCTAATGGCTGGACTATACGGACAAACTGTTAATACAACTGCAAGTCAGGTGGGCAAATCCGTCCCTGCTGGTGTAAGATTTGGTGGAGTAGGTAGTTTAATGCGAAAGGTACCTTTTCTAGGGGAGTTGGTAGCACTGCCCGGGGCAACAGCAGCCGCCTGGGATGGAGCACAGGGATTGTATGAGACTGGTGAAGGCCTTTTAAAAAGACGCCCCTTAATTGAGACATTACGTCGTTCAAATACTCCTGGATACCAACCAACAGGACCAATTGGAATTGGAAGCATTCCACCCAAAGATAAAACTGGTGAGTCTTACCGCGACCAAGAGCTTCGTCTTTCTGCAGCAGCTCGTGCCGCTGGTGGGCCTAGCGCAGGTGGTGGCATTGGTGGTGGTAACATGGCAAGCTATGTGCCAAATCCTCAGTCTTCTCCCGCAGCGGAACGTGCTTATCAAGGTGAAGTGTTTCGTACTGCACAGCTTGCCGCACAAAGTCCAGAGATGTTGGCCTACGCTGCTCAACGTGAAAAAGATTTGAAGTCTAAAGATTACTCAAAGTCTGAAGACATGGGTATGCGCATCTGGGCACAGAAGTACGGTCCCGGTAGCAAAAATGATCTTGCAAGTAAAGTCAAGCCTGGCCAAGCTGGGTACGACGTTATTCAAGAAGTAATTAAAGGAAAAGCCGCACCTTCTGCTGCCGCTACTCCGACCACCACAGCATACAATCCGTTTGCTGTTAATGCATATTCATCCAACTTTAAGTTACCTGGCATGGAAGAATATGCAAACTCAATGCAAGGCGCAATCGTACGTTCGCCTGGCATCATGCCTTCCTATGCCATGGACAACCCAATGCTAGGAGATTACAACAGCACTGTTAACCAAGGTTACAATTTATCTTTCCCGATTGTACCAACCACTACTATTAACACTAATTCGGCTGCCATGGGCGCAGCTCTTTACACACCAAATTCTTCTGTTCAAGCCATGGGTAATTTTGCTGGTCCACCCATCAAACTTCCTATTGGAAATACTCCTTTTGGAGCCACGGGTTACCAAGCATTTACCGCTGGATCACTGCTGCCAAACCTTACTAGGGAACAAATCTTTGGTCCAAAAGCCGAAGGTAAATTTAATGCTATGTTCTCGGCCAACCGGTAAAATTACTATTTGGTAGACTGAAAGGAGCTTGTATTTGTACAGGCTCCTACTGGCATAAACTCTTGGGTTTGCGGAGGCCAGTGTTGTTGCATTAAACCGATGACTCTTTGCCCTAACTTTGTCAAGCGTTTGGCTGCCCAGTTAAGTTTGGTTGTAGGATTACAAACCTTCTTTATTCCTGGTCTCAAAGCTGACTCAAATTGGGTAGGAGAATAAATACAATAAACCAATGCCTATCAACCCAAACGCCGCAGTAGTCGCTCAACACCTAAGGGAAAAGTTGGGGCTTAGCAATGCACAAATTGCTGGCGTCTTGGGAAATTTTTCACAGGAGTCGGGCTTTAATCCTCGCGTAAATGAAGGTGGGGCAATAGGTGCTCCAAGG
>Ga0310330_100027_pt1 | contig 52815 bp, 48 predicted proteins | sample LakMicDCLTotalB5_FD_195544 | JGI IMG/M metagenome (GOLD analysis project Ga0310330, IMG submission 195544) | Enriched freshwater cyanobacterial communities from Lake Michigan, Michigan, United States - MI23.DCL.Total.B5 (v2) (version 2) | ecosystem: Environmental > Aquatic > Freshwater > Lake... | reverse complement strand
GCCCAGCCCGGAGTGGCCAGGTGCAGCGAGGCAATTTCAAGCTCTGCCGGCCCCACGCTGCTGTCGGGATCGGCGAAGGCGCTGCGGCACAGCCCCTGACGCACGCCGGGCCGGCCCAAAAACCACACCCCCAGCCCATCGAGCAGGGGCGGCAGGGGCATGGGCCTGCCGGTGAGGCCGGCGGGCGCCAGCAGCAGCAGGCGGCTGATGCGCGCGGGCACGCGGCGGGCCAGTTCCACGGCCACCGAGCCCCCCATCGACGCGCCGATCAGGCCGACCCGCTGCGAGCCCGTGGTCTGCAGCACAACCTCCAACAGGGCTTCGAGATGGCGCAGAACAGCCGCAGGCCCCTCGTCGGCCAACCCCTGCCGCGGGCTGAACCCGAAGCCGTAGAGATCGGGAATGAACACCGGCTGGCGCGGCGCGAGCAGCGGCAGCAGCCGGCGAAACTCCAGACAGGAGCTGTCGAATCCATGCAACAGGACCACCGGCTCGGCAGCGGCTGGCTGGTCTGCGGCGTCAGGCTTCAGACCGGCAACCGCCACCGGCCAGCCATCGCCCAGCCCCGGCAGCGACCACCACTGCACCGCTGCGGCCAGGTCGCGACCCTGGGGGTCGCGCAGCTCGCGGGCAGCCCTCTCGAGCAGCTGCCGGCCCGTTGCTGCGGCTTCGCTCACGCCGAAGGGGTGCTGACCAGGCCAGCGGTGGTGCTCACCAGGGCGGCCAGCAGATCGGCCGGGCTCACCGCAAACGGCAGATGGTGCAGGTCAGAGCCCTCGCGGCAAGCAAAGTCGCAGACCAGCTGCAGTTCGGCCAGGCTGGCGCCGGCCAGGCCCAGGTCGGCCAGGGTGCAGGGCAGCCCCAGCTCGGCAAAGAAGGGCAGCAGCTGGCGCCGGGCCTGGGCCGCCAGCTGGCTGCCCCCCAGCACCTCTTCAAGGCGGAGCTGCACCAGGATCCCGAAGCCGACCTTCTCTCCATGGAGGCTGCCATGGCAGGCGCTCAGCTGGGTGAGGCCGTTGTGCACCGCATGGGCCGCCACGGTGCGGCAGGGGGCACCACCGATGCCGCCGATCAGGCCGGCGCTGAGCCCGCAGGCCTCAGCCACCCGCTCCCAGAGCGGGCCACCGGGGCTCCGCACCGCCGCGGCGCCGTCGAGCAGCAACTGGTCGCGCAGCACCCGTGCCATTTGCACCGCCTGCTGAACCAGACCGTCGGCGCTGCCGCCGCTGCTCACCGACGCTTCGTACCACTTGGCCACCGCATCGGCGATGCCGCTGGCCAGGGTGCGGGCCGGGGCGCCGGCCACCAGCTCGTGGTCAAACACCAGCAGCTCAGGGCAGCGGCGCAGGGCCACGTCGTGGCAAAAGGCACCCGCAGTCGTGTACACATTGGCCAGGGCCGTCCAGCCGGCACAGGTAGCCGCGCTGGTGGGCACGGTGATGCATGCCAGATCAAGGCGATGGGCCAGTAACTTGCCGGCATCGAGCACCTTGCCACCACCGATGGCGATCACGGCATCGGTGGCGTGCTCCCTGGCCGCCGCGGCCAGGGGTTGCAGATCGTCCTCGCAACAGTCGTGCTGTAGCTCAGCCGACCACGGCGCCAGGCCGGCCGCGCGCAGCTCTCTGCCAAGCCGCTGGCGCAAGGGAGCCGTGGCCGCACTGCGGCCCAGCACCAGGGGTCTGCTGCAGAGGCCCCGGATCGGGGCCAGGGCTTCTGCCCATGCACCCGGGCCGCGCAGCACGGTGGTGGGTGCAATCGCCTGAGCCGTGGTGGGCATCGGATCCGATCCGATCAGACACTCGCCAGCTGGGGCACCGCCGGCAGGTCGGCACCCTGCTTGCGGATCACCACCTGCTTGTCGTCGTTGACATCGACGACGGCGGCATCGCCCTCGCCGATGCGGCCGCTGAGGAATTCCTCGGCCAGCGAATCCTCCAGCAGGCGCATCACCGCGCGGCGCAGCGGGCGGGCGCCGTAGCTGGGGTTGTAGCCCTCGTCGACCAGCCGCTCCTTGAAGGCGTCGGTGACCGAGAGGCTGATGCCCTTCTCGAGCATGCGGGAGAACACCTCCTTGAGCATGATCTCGGAGATCTCCTTGACCTCGTCGCGGCTGAGCTGGCGGAAGACGATGATCTCGTCGAGGCGGTTGAGGAACTCAGGGCGGAAGTACTGCTTGAGCTCCTCGTTCACCAGCGAGCGGATGCGGTTGTACTGGGTCTCTTCGGCGTCGCCACCGCCGAACTCGAAGCCCAGGCCGCCGCCGCCCTTTTCGATGACCTTCGAACCGATGTTCGAGGTCATGATGATCAGGGTGTTCTTGAAGTCGACCGTGCGGCCCTTCGAGTCGGTCAGACGGCCGTCTTCAAGCAGCTGCAGCAGCAGGTTGAACACGTCGGGGTGGGCCTTTTCGATCTCGTCGAACAGCACCACGGTGTAGGGGCGGCGGCGCACGGCCTCGGTCAGCTGACCGCCCTCGTTGAAGCCCACATAGCCCGGAGGCGAGCCGATCAGCTTGCTGACCGTGTGGCGCTCCATGAACTCGGACATGTCGAGGCGGATCATGGCCTCTTCGCTGCCAAAGAAGTAGGCCGCCAGGGCCTTGGTGAGCTCGGTCTTGCCGACGCCGGTGGGGCCGCTGAAGATGAAGCTAGCGATCGGGCGGTTGGGGTTTTTGAGGCCCACCCGGGCGCGGCGAATGGCACGGGAGACGGCCTTGACCGCCTCGTCCTGACCGATCAGGCGCTGGTGCAGGGTCTCCTCCATGTTGAGCAGCTTCACCGACTCGCTCTCGGTGAGCTTCTGCACCGGCACGCCGGTCCAGGAGGCCACGATCTGGGCGATGTCCTCTTCGGTGACCACCGGGGCCTTGTCGGCATCGACCGGTTCGGCACCGACGCCTTCAGCGCCGGTCGGTGCCGCGACGGCGGTGGCAGCACTGCCGGCCTCGTCGGCCTGGGCTGCAGCGGGCTCGTCGTCTTTGCGGGTCTGCAGGATCGAGCGGATCTGCTCGCGCAGCTCCACCTCCTTGTCGCGCAGCTCACCGGCCTTGGTGAAATCCTGCTCGCGCACGGCGTCTTCCTTGTCTTTCTGCACGGCGCGCAGCTGCTTGTCGATCTCCTTGGCCGCTGGGGGCAGCTTGGAGTTGAGCAGGCGCACGCGGCTGCCGGCCTCGTCGATCAGGTCGATGGCCTTGTCGGGCAGGAAGCGGTCGGAGATGTAGCGATCGCCCAGGGTCGCCGCGGCCACCAGGGCCTCGTCGGCGATCTTGAGGCGGTGGTGCGCCTCGTAGCGCTCGCGCAGGCCGCGCAGGATCTCGATCGTGTCATCGACCGAGGGCTCGCCCACCATCACCGGCTGGAAGCGGCGCTCGAGGGCGGCGTCGCGTTCGATGTGCTTGCGGTACTCATCGAGGGTCGTGGCACCGATGCACTGCAGCTCACCACGGGCCAGCGCCGGCTTCAGGATGTTGGCGGCATCGATGGCGCCCTCGGCGGCGCCGGCACCGATGAGGGTGTGCACCTCGTCGATCACCAGGATCACGTTGCCCGCGCCCCGGATCTCTTCCATGATCTTCTTGAGGCGCTCCTCGAACTCACCGCGGTACTTGGTGCCGGCCACCAGCAGGCCGATGTCGAGGGTGAGAACGCGCTTGTCTTCAAGAATGTCGGGAACATCGCCGCTGTTGATGCGCTGCGCCAGCCCCTCGGCGATGGCGGTCTTGCCCACGCCGGGTTCGCCGATCAGCACAGGGTTGTTCTTGGTGCGGCGACCCAGAATCTGGATGACGCGCTCGATCTCGTTCTGGCGGCCCACCACCGGGTCGAGCTTGCCGTCAGAGGCCTGCTGGGTGAGGTTGCTGCCGAACTCGTCGAGGGTGGGCGTTTTGGTGGATCCCTTGCCACCGCCACCACCGGCGGCGACCTCGGCGGTTTCGCCGAGCATGCGGATCACCTGGGTGCGCACCTTGGCCAGGTCGACACCCAGGTTTTCGAGCACCCGGGCGGCGACGCCCTCGCCTTCGCGGATCAGACCGAGCAGCAGGTGCTCGGTGCCGATGTAGTTGTGGCCGAGCTGGCGAGCCTCCTCCAGGGAGAGCTCCAGCACGCGCTTGGCACGGGGCGTGAAGGGAATCTCGACAGCCACAAAGCCGGACCCCCGGCCGATGATCTTCTCGACCTCGACGCGGGCGTCCTTCAGGTTGACCCCCATCGACTTGAGCACCTTGGCCGCGACGCCGGTGCCCTCGCCGATCAGGCCCAGCAGGATCTGCTCAGTGCCAACGAAGTTGTGGCCGAGGCGGCGGGCCTCTTCCTGGGCCAGCATGATCACCTTGATGGCCTTCTCGGTAAACCGCTCGAACATGGCCCGGGCCAACGCTTGATGGTTCCAACCTATCAGGGTTGGCAGGGGTGGTGTGAATTGCGGCGCAAGACGGGCAAAAGCGCTGCCGCCACAGGCGTTGTGCGGCCAGTTAGCAACACGGGAAGGCCTGAAAATGGGGGGTTTAATCGACAGGAAATGACGGTTTCCCCTACTCCCCAGACTGCGATCTTGCGGGAAGCCTGAGCCATTGGATCAGGGCGTCGTCGCCATTGCGGTAGTAACCGCGACGAACCCCTGCGCTCTGAAAACCCAGCGCGGCATACAGGGCCACCGCGGCGGCATTGCTGGCGGCGACCTCGAGCGTGGCGTGGACGGCACCGGCCCCAACCCCCTGCCGCAACAGCGCCGACAAGGCGAGTCGCCCCAGTCCCTGGCGGCGCTGGCCGGGGTCGGTGGCCACCAGGGTGATGTGCAGTTCATCGACCACAAGCCAGCCGCAGGCCATAGCGGCCAGGCGCTCGCCCCGCCACACACCCACGCCTGGCCGGCGCCCATCGGCCAGCTCAGTGCACCACTGGGACTGGCTCCACAGGCCGCCCAGGGCCTCCAGATCAAGGGCCCGGCAGGCGTCCAGGTCGGCAATGGTCAACTGCCGCAGCGACGGATTCCGTACATTCATGGGCTGACCTTGTGCGGGCCGCGATTGTCATGGTGATCTCCAGCCAGCCTGCGGCGCTGCCGGCCGCGTTTGAGCAGGAGCAGGACCTGCACAGCCCGAACCGCAACCTGACCCCCCTGGGCACGGCCGTCGATGCCCATGGCCGGCTGCAGGTGGGTGGCTGCACCCTGAGCGATCTGGCCCGCACCTACGGCACACCCCTTTATGTGCTCGATGAGGCCACCCTGCGGGGCACCTGCCGGGCCTACCGCGAGGCGCTCGAGGCCCACTATCCGGGACCTTCGTTGGCCCTGTATGCCTCCAAGGCCAACAGTTCCCTGGCCCTGAGCGCCCTTGTGGCCAGCGAGGGGCTGGGGCTCGATGCGGTGTCGGCCGGTGAGCTGCTCACGGCCCTGCAGGGGGGCATGCCGGCCGGGCGGATCGTGCTGCACGGCAACAACAAATCGACCGAGGAGCTGGCTCTGGCAGCCGGCGCCGGCGTCACGGTCGTGGCCGACAACTGGCGCGACCTGGAGCTGCTGGCCGAGCTGGCCCCGACCCTGAACGCGCCGGTGCAGCTGATGCTGCGTTTCACCCCCGGCATCGAATGCCACACCCACGAGTACATCCGCACCGGGCACCTCGACAGCAAGTTCGGCTTTGACCCCGACCAGCTCGAGACCGTGCTGCGCCACCTGCAGGGCTGCAGCTGGGCCAGCCTCAACGGCCTGCACGCCCACATCGGCTCCCAGATCTTTGAGCTGCAGCCCCACCGCGACCTGGCGGGGGTCATGGCCGATGCCCTGGCCCTGGCCCGCAGCCTGGGCCATCCGGTCAACGATCTCAACGTGGGTGGGGGCCTCGGCATCCGCTACGTCGCCAGCGACGACCCGCCGAGCATCGAGGCCTGGGTGCAGACGGTGGCAGAGGCCGTGGTGCGGGCCTGCCAGGAGCGCTCGCTGGCACTGCCGCGACTGCTGTGCGAACCGGGACGCTCCCTGGTGGCCACCGCCGGGGTGACCCTGTACAGCGTCGGCAGCTGCAAAGAGATTCCCGGCATCCGCACCTACCTCTCGGTGGACGGTGGCATGAGCGACAACCCGCGGCCGATCACCTACCAGTCGCGTTACACCGCGCTGCTGGCCGACCGGCCCAATGCCCCCGCCAGCGAGACCGTGACCGTGGCGGGCAAGCACTGCGAATCGGGCGACGTGCTGCTCAAGGACGTGGCCCTGCCGCCTGCGGTCCCCGGCGATGTGCTGGTGGTGTTTGCCACCGGCGCCTACAACGCCTCGATGGGGTCGAACTACAACCGCATCCCCAGACCCGCGGCCGTGCTGGTCAACGGCGGCATCGCCGAACTGGTGCAACGCCGCGAACAGCCGGAGGAGCTACTGCGCTACGACGTTGTGCCAGCGCGCCTCGCCCCGATAGCCTGAGGGCCGTCGTTCACGCCGGATCCCCTGGGGGATCGGCACCCTGGCCATCGACCTGCGTCTGCTGCTCGACCTGCTCTGTGCCGTGGGCCTGGGTGTGCTGTTGCTGGGACGGGTCACCGAAGCCCGCACCCTGTGGCTGCTGCGGGGCTACCTGATGCTGGTGGCGCTGGCCTGGGTGGTCCAGCGTTACGCCAACCTGCCGCTCACCAGCAAGCTGGTGGATGCCCTGGTGCTGGCCTGCAGCCTGGCCCTGGCGATTCTCTGGCAGGGGGATCTGCGCCGGCTGATGGAGCTGCTGGGCACCGGCCGGCTGCGGGTGCTGGTGGGCGATCGCAGCCGCGACCAGCTGGCCTCGGGGTCGGTGGCGACCCTCAGCGAAGCGGCAGGACGGCTCTCGCAACTGCGGCGCGGCGCCCTGATCGTGATCGATCTGGGCAGCGACCTGCGCCCCGAAGACTTTCTCAATCCTGGAATCGCCATCGACGCCCAGCTGTCGGTGGAATTGCTGCTCAACCTCTTTGCCAGCGACACCCCGCTGCACGACGGGGCCGTGCTGGTGAAGGGCAAACGCATCCTGGCGGCGGGGGTGATCCTGCCGCTGTCGCGCCAGGGCATCAACCGCTATGGCACCCGCCACCTGGCGGCGCTGGGGCTGACCGAACGCTTTGACCGCTGCCTGGCGATCGTGGTCTCCGAAGAGACCGGCACCCTGTCCCTGGCCAGCCAGGGCCGGCTGGAGCGGCCCATCACCAGCAACCGCCTGCACGACCTGCTGAGCGAAGCGCTCGCCTTGCCTGCAGGGCGTAGCGTATCCAAGGACACGCCGGAACCCCGCGGATGAGTCGCGCCCTGGCGACCACCAGCACCCTGAGCCAGCAAGCGCTGCCCGCCGGGCTCGATCCGGCGCGGCTGCCGGCCCATGTGGCGGTGATCATGGATGGCAACGGCCGTTGGGCCAGTCGCCGCGGCCTGCCCAGGGTCATGGGCCATCGCGAAGGGGTCGAGGCGCTCAAGCGCACGCTCAGGCTCTGCAGCGACTGGGGCATCGACGCTCTGACCGCCTACGCCTTCTCCACCGAGAACTGGAACCGCCCCGGTGAAGAGGTCAGCTTTCTGATGGCGCTGTTTGAACGGGTTCTGGCCCGCGAACTCGAGGCGCTCGAGCGCGAACAGGTGCGCATCCGCTTTCTGGGTGACCTGGATCCGCTGCCGAGCGGCCTGCGCGCGCTGATCGCCAACGCCACCGCCCGCACGGCCGCCAACAGCGGCATCCACTTCAACGTGTGCACCAACTACGGCGGCCGCGCCGAACTGGTGCACGCCGCACGCCGGCTGGCCGAACAGGCCGCCAGGGGAGAGCTCGACCCGGCCAGCATCGACGAGACGCAGTTCGCCGCCCAGCTGCACACCGCCGGCGAGCGCGACCCCGATCTGCTGATCCGCACCAGTGGTGAGCTGCGCATCAGCAACTTTTTGCTGTGGCAGCTGGCCTATGCCGAGCTGCACATCACCGATGTGCTCTGGCCCGATTTCGACGAGAGCGCCCTGGTCTCGGCGCTGCTCGACTATCAGAACCGGCAGCGCCGCTTCGGCGGTGTTGATCCGGGAGTTGAAGCGCGTGTTGAACCGGGCGTTGAACCCTCCGCACACCAGCCTTGACGATCACCCCGACCCAACCCCAGGCCAGCCTTCGCCACGACTGGTCCATCGCCGAGATCGAGGCTCTGCTGGCGCTGCCGCTGATGGATCTGCTGTGGCAGGCCCAGGCGGTGCACCGCGAAGCCAACCCCGGTTACCGGGTGCAGCTGGCTTCGCTGCTGAGCGTCAAGACCGGCGGCTGCGAGGAGGACTGTGCCTATTGCCCCCAGTCGATGCACCACAGCAGCGATGTCACGGGGCACAGCGATCTCGCCCTGCAGGTCGAGCCGGTGCTGCAGCGGGCCCGCGCCGCCAGGGACGCCGGCGCCGATCGCTTCTGCATGGGCTGGGCCTGGCGCGAGATCCGCGATGGCGCACCCTTTGAAGCGATGCTGGCCATGGTGCGCGGCGTGCGCGCGCTGGGCCTTGAGGCCTGCGTCACCGCCGGCATGCTCAGCGCCAGCCAGGCCCAGCGGCTGGCCGAGGCGGGGCTCACCTCCTACAACCACAACCTCGACACCAGCCCCGAGCACTACGACCGGATCATCAGCACCCGCACCTACCAGGAGCGGCTTGAGACCCTGCAGCGGGTGCGCCAGGCCGGCATTTCAATGTGCTGCGGCGGCATCATCGGCATGGGCGAGAGCCTGCGCGATCGGGCTTCGCTGCTGCAGGTGCTGGCCAGCCTGGACCCCCACCCCGAAAGCGTGCCGATCAACGCCCTGGTCGCGGTCGAAGGCACCCCCCTCGAAGCGCTGCCGCCGGTCGACCCCCTCGAGCTGGTGCGCATGGTGGCCACCGCCCGCATCCTGATGCCCACCAGCCGGGTGCGCCTCAGCGCCGGCCGCGAGCAGCTCAGCCGCGAAGCCCAGATCCTGTGCCTGCTGGCCGGGGCCGATTCCATCTTTTATGGCGACACCCTGCTGACCACCAGCAACCCCGCCGCCGAGGCCGACCGGGAGCTGCTGGCCGCCGCCGGGGTGACCCCCTGGCAGGGGTGACGATGGCGCCAGGCTCGGCACCAGGCTCCCACCAGGTGGCAGCGTTCTACCGCTTCAGCACCTTGAACCCAGCAGCCCTGCCGGCGCTGCGGGATGAACTTCAGGGCCTCGCCTCCGGCATCGCGGTGCGGGGCACGATCCTGCTGGCGGGCGAGGGGGTCAACGGCACCATCAGCGGTCCTGAGGCGGGCGTGCAACGGGTGCTGCAGCGGCTCCGTCAACTGGAGGGCATGGAGCCCCTTGAAGCCAAGCTGAGCTGGTCCGATCAGCAGGCGTTCGCCCGGCTCAAGGTGCGGATCAAACGGGAGATCGTCACCATGGGATGTCCCACGGTGCGGCCGGCCGAGGCGGTGGGCACCTACGTACCACCCGCGCAGTGGGACGCGCTGATCAGCGACCCCGACACCCTGGTGATCGACACCCGCAACAGCTATGAGGTGGCCGTGGGCAGCTTCAAGGGGGCGATCGACCCGGGCACCGAGAGCTTCCGCGCCTTTCCGCAATGGGTTGAGCAGCAGCTGCGCCCCCTGGTGCAGGAGCGCCAGCCCAGGGCGCTCGCCCTGTTCTGCACCGGCGGCATCCGTTGCGAAAAGGCCACGGCCTACCTGCTGCAGCAGGGCTTTGCGGGAGTGCATCATCTGCAGGGGGGCATCCTTCGCTACCTCGAGGAGATCCCCGAGGAGCGCAGCAGCTGGCAGGGCGAGTGTTTTGTGTTTGACCAGCGCGTCACGGTCAACCACCGGCTCGAGCCGGGCAGCCACAGCCTTTGCTATGCCTGCGGGCTCCCCCTGGCCCCGGAGCAGCTCGCGCACCCGGCCTACCGCGAGGGGGTCAGCTGCCACCACTGCATCGAACGCTTCAGCGACAGCGATCGGGCCCGCTTTGCCGAGCGGCAGCGGCAACTCGAGGCCCGGCGCAGGCCGATTCCCAGCGCTGGAGTGCCGGTGGAACCATGAGCAACCGGAGGAGGACGGCAGCCGTTCTTGGATTCGTACTGATCCTGGTGTTGGGATTGGGGATCTGGCATCAGGGGCAGTTCAAGCGGCCCCAGCAGGCAGAGCAGCTGTTGACGTCCAAGAATCAGTTCGTGCAGCTCCCCTCCTTCGCGGCTGCCGCCAGCGGTGCAGGCGAGAGCAACAAACCGCCCCAGGTCATCAGGATCGGCATCCATCTCAGCAACATCTACAACGTTGAACTGGCAACACAGACATTCATGGCAAACGGTTATTTCTGGCTGCAATGGCCAGAAACCGTTCAGCAATGGATGGAGACAGAGGGCATCGAGCCGCCCCAGCTGATCGATTTTCCCAACAACATCGTCTCCTACGACTTTCTCTATGAGCCGATGCTGAAAGCCCCCAAGATCCTGGCGGATGGCGGCCGCGAACAGACCTTCAGATTCTCAGGCCATTTCTGGACAGAAGAACTTGATTTCCATCAATTTCCCTTCCAGACCATGGAAATTCCAATTCGCTTTGAAATCGCCCAGGAAGAGTTCGCCCTCAATGGTCGAACACCGGTCAGCCTTGTTGCCGATGCGGACCAGGCCGACCCGATCGGCAGCCTGATCGACATCCCAGGCCTTGAGTTCAAGGGGGCCCGCCTGGATCCCTTCCTGCATCGCTATTCCGACGACGCAAGTTTCGCAACAGCAAACATCCGCAAAGTCTTTTCCCAGGTTCGCATCCTGACTGTGTTCAAGACCCATCCCATCACGGCCATCGGTCAATGGCTCATACCAATCCTGATCGTGATGCTGACCGTCTTCGTTGGACCCGCCGTCTCTGCACGCCTCAGTGACGCCAGGATTGCCATTCCTTCTGCTGCCCTGCTGACCCTAGTGGTCATGCAACAGTCCTACGAAACCACAATTCCGCAACTCAGCTATCTGACCCTCCTGGACCTCATCTATCTGTGGTGCTACACCGTTACAGTGGCGCTTTTCATTCTGTTCGTGTGGAGCGCGAATCAATGCGCTTCCATCAACCATGAAAGTCCAGGATACGAGCAGAAGCTGGGGGCGATCACAGCACGCATCAATCGAATCGACCGGCGTTTTCAAGCCACCAGCCTCGTGGCCACCATCCTGTTCATGGCCTGGGCCTGCTTGCGCTGAGCCGTGCACCTGCCGGTTCTCTACAGCTTCAGGCGCTGTCCCTTTGCGATCCGGGCGCGGCTGGCCCTGGCTGCCAGCGGCCTGCACCCCGGCGCCGACCTTGAGCTGCGTGAGGTGGCCCTCAAGGCCAAGCCGCCCGAACTGCTGGCGGCCTCACCCAACGCCACCGTGCCGGCGCTGGTGCTGGGTGCGGCTGGCAACGGCAATGCTGGCGATGGCAATGCTGGCGATGGTCAGGCATTCGTGCTGACCGAAAGCCTGGCGGTGATGCAGTGGGCACTGGAGCGTCGAGACCCCGGGGGCTGGTGGCAGGGCCGTTCGGCAGCCGAGCGCAAGGCCATCCACGCCCTGGTCGCCCAGAACGACGGCCCCTTCAAGCACCATCTCGATCGCTTCAAATACGCCAGTCGCTATGGCACCGCTGGCCTTGCCCAACGGCACGAGCACCGCCAGGCGGCCCTGGTGATCCTGCGCGGGTGGAACCAGCGGTTGCTGCACGGTGGCTGGCTGCTGGGTGGGCAGCCGTCACTGGCCGACTGGGCGCTGCTGCCCTTTGTGCGCCAGTTCCGACAGGCCGATCCCTCGGGGTTTGATGCCGAACCCATGCTGATTGCCCTGCACGCGTGGCTGCAGCGCTTGCTGGCCGGCGCTGCACTGCGCGCCGTGCTGGAGCCGCCCTGGGCAGCACGCTGTCCGTGGCGCTCACCCAGCTGGCTGTATCACCTGGCCCTGGCCCGCGACTGGCAGGCCGCCCGCGCCGAGGGCGTGTACCGCCTGGCGACCCGGGGGCGCACCCTGGACGAGGTGGGGTTCATCCACCTGAGCCACGCCCACCAGGTGGGGCCCACCGCCAGGCGCTTTTACGGCGATCTGCCCAGGGGCGAGCTTGTGCTGCTGCACCTTGAGCCGGAGCGGCTGGCCGCCGCTGGGCTTGCCGTGCGCCATGAACCCGCCCCCGACAGCGGCGAGCTGTTTCCCCATCTGTATGGCGGAGCACTGCCGCTCTCGGCCGTGCTGCTGGCCGAACCCTGGCAGGAGTGACCGGCAGAAGAGCACGGCAAGACCACACAGCCCGGCGGGACCGCCAGGCGTGCCAGAGGGGGAGCCAATGTGTCGCCAGCTGTCGCCGTGTGATGCCATGTGTTGCCGAGGAGCCTTCTGATGGGAACGCCAGACCTGCAGCTGCTGGAGAGCCAGGCCCGTCGCCGCAACCTGCTGCTGCGATTGCATGTCACCAGGGCTGCAGGGCTGGCCTGGACCCTGCGGGTCGGCGTGGCCAGGCGCCTGAACGCTGCCCAGCCAACGCCAGGGGGCCCAGCCCCGCTGGTGCTGCTGGGCGAACTCAAGGGCTGGGCCCTGCCCAGCCAGGGGGGCCTGCGGCTCGACACCATGCGGGTGCAGGGCGGCGGCGAGAGCGGATCAACCGCCGATGTCGGACTTCTGATCTGGGCCGCGACCTTCGCCTGGGCCCTGGAGGCGACCCCCTGCCGCCAGGCCACGCTGCTGGCGATACGCGACAACGACAGCCAGCACCGCCGGCTGGTGCGCTACTTCAGGCGCCTGGGCTTCGCGCCCCTGCGCGAGCTGGGGGCGGGGCCCCTTGATCTGGCGCCGCGACTGCTCTGGGGCGGGGCAGGTCTGCTGATGCGGGGCGATGTCAGCGACGGGCTGGCGCGCGCCTGGCGGCGGCTTCAGTCGCCGGCGTGATAGCTGCTGCGCACCAACGGCCCTGAGCGCACGGCGGCAAAACCCAGCTCGCGGGCGATGGCGGCGAGTTCATCGAACTCCGCCGGCGTCCAGTAGCGCGCCACCGGAATGTGGGCCAGCGACGGGCGCAGGTACTGGCCCAGGGTGAGGCGTTGACAATCGGCCGCCCGCAGATCGCGCATCGCCGCGATCACCTCATCGCGCGTTTCCCCCAGGCCCAGCATCAGTCCGCTCTTGGTGGGGATGGAGGGCGCCAGTTGCCGGGCCGCCGCCAGCAACCCCAGCGAGCGCCGGTAGGTGGCACCGCGGCGCACCTCGCCCTGCAGGCGCTCGACCGTCTCGAGGTTGTGGTTGAAACAGACCGGTTCGGCCGCCAGCACAGCTCCCAAGCGTTGCCGTTGCGCGGCCACTGCCGCTGTTTCACCAACATGGCCGCCCCAGAAGTCGGGGGTCAGCACCTCGATCGCGACGCCAGGCGAGCGCCGGCGGATCGCCGCCATGGCCGCGGTGAACAGCGAAGCGCCGTGATCCGCGAGGTCGTCGCGGGCCACCGCTGTGAGCACCACATACGACAACCCCAGGGTGGCAACGGCGCCGGCAACCCGCTCGGCCTCTTCCCCGTCCAGGGGCTCGGGCGCCTGCCCTTTGTCGACCTGGCAAAAGGCGCAGCTGCGGGTGCAGATCGGGCCGCCCAGCAAAAAGGTGGCGGTGCCGGCGGCGTAGCACTCGGCCCGGTTGGGACAACGCCCCTCCTCGCAGATGGTGTGCAGCCGCTGCTGCTTGACCACCCCTTGCACCCGTGCCAGCTCGCTGGCCTTTCCCACCGGCGAGCGGATCCAATCCGGCAGACGCTCAGCCGGAGCGATGGCGCTGTAGCGGCTGGTTCTGGCGATGGGCCTGCTGCCGGCGGTTGACGTCATCGACCTACTCAACAGCGCGGCGGCCCTCAAACGCCCGCGCCAGGGTCACCTCGTCGGCGTACTCGAGCTCGCTGCCCATCGGCAGGCCGTAGGCGATGCGGCTGACGGTGGTGAATGGTTTGATCAACCGCGCCAGGTACAGGCTGGTGGTGTCGCCCTCGACGCTGGGGGTGAGGGCCAGGATGACCTCGCTGATCGGTGAATCGCGAACCTCGGCGCTGCCAGGGTCGCCACCAACGGCGTCATCGCACCTGTCTTCGCCCCTGTCTTCGCCTGCACCGGCGACGCGACGCACCAACGGCTGGATGTGGAGCGCCTCGGGGCCGATGCCATCCATCGGCGAGATCAGGCCGCCCAGCACGTGATAGCGACCCTGAAACTCACGGGTGCGCTCCAGCGCCAGCAGGTCGCGCGAGTCGGCCACCACGCAGAGCTGGCCGTTGCGGCGCTCGGGGTTGCGGCAGATCTCACACAACGGCTCGGCCGACAGGTGAAAGCAGCAGCGGCACTGGCCCACCTGGCTGCGGGCCGCCAGCAGGGCGTCGGCAAAGGCGCGGATCTGCTCTTCGGGCTGGCGCAACAGGTGCAGCGCCAGCCGCTGGGCGGTGCGCGGTCCGATGCCGGGCAGGCGCTCGAACTGATCGATCAACCGGGCCAACGGGCGCGTGAAGCCGCTCAGGGTTCCGCCGCAGATGGCTCGACTCTAAGGAGAACGGCCAGGGGACCAGTCTCCCCTGGGAGCCACGGTCCAGAATGGCGCCGGCCAACTGTTGTGCGCCCATGGGTCTGCCCACCTCCCCGAACCCGTTGCCCCGTCTGCGGGCCCTGCTGGCGAGCCTGCTGCTGGGCGTGGTGTTGGCCAGCTGCAGCGCCGCCGCTGCCGGCCTCAACAGCTTTCAGAGCCCTGACGGGCGCTATGCCTTTCTCTACCCCACCGGCTGGACCCGGGTGCAGGTGAGCGGCGGCCCCCAGGTGGTGTTTCACGACCTGATCAACAGCGATGAGACCCTCAGCCTGGTGATCTCCCAGGTCGACAGCGACGACGACCTGAGCCAGCTGGGCAGTGCCGTGGCCGTGGGTGAGCGGCTGCGCCGCACCGCGATCGCCCCCGAGGGCAGCGGCCGCGACGCCACGCTGGTGGAGGCACGCGAGCGCAACGAAGCCGGCCATACCTTCTACGACCTCGAATACAGCGTTCACCTCGCCGACCGCGACCGGCATGAGCTGGCCACGGTGGTGGTTGACCGCGGCCGCCTGTACACCCTGGCGGCCAGCACCAACGAAGTGCGCTGGCCCAAGGTCAAGGAGCTGTTCGACCAGGTGATCCGCTCGTTCTCCCTGCTGGTTTGATCACGGTCATCGGGGCCGGCCTGGCGGGCAGCCTGCTGGCCCTGGAACTGGCCGAACGCGGCCTGGCAGTCAACCTGCTCGACAGCGGCAGCGGCGACACGGCCACGGCCCTGAGCTATGGCCTGCTGCCACCGGGGGCGGCAGCCGGCTGGAAACGGCTGCAACGGCGCCATGGCGATCTGGGCCTGGGTCGTCGCTGGCTGCAGCTGGGCCCACGGGGCCTTCCCCTGCCAGGCCTGCAGGTCGACCCGCAGCGCTTTGCAAGCGGTGCTGCCGCGGCGCTGCAACGCTGCGGGGTGCAGCGTTTGAACCAGCGGCTGCACGACCCCGACGCCCTGGCGCCGCTGCTGGCCGAGGGCCCCGTGGCACTGGCCTGCGGCAGCGGCTGCCGGCGCCTGGCGCCCTGGCTCGATCCGCGGCTGCGCTGCAGCTGGGCCGGGATCCTGGAGCTGCCGGCGGGCTTCAGACCCGCCTGGCCGCGGGGCCTGGCGCGCCTGCCCGGGCGCTTCGAACGCCAACAGCTCGAACGGGAGGCGACCGGCCTGCAGCAGGAGCGCTGGATCGTCGATGGCGGGCTGGTGCCCTGCGGCGAGCGCCTGCTGGCCGGTCAGATCACCCTGGTGCGCCCAGAACCCGATCCAGGGCCGCCGCCCGAGCCGGCCCTGATGGAGCAACGGTTGCGGGCTGCCCTGGCCCGCCGCTGGCCCGGCCTGGCCGACGGCCCTGGGCGCTACCGGCAGGCAGCGGTGAGCTTCTGCAGCGATGGGGTTCCCCTGGTGGGGCCCGCCGGCGAGCGCCTGTGGGTGCTGGCGGGTTTCAGCGGTGCCTTTGCCCAGCTGCCGGCGGCGGCGGCAGCTCTGGCGGCCCGGATCGAGGCCGGGGCTGGCTGACAAGCACGACCGACTGAGGGAAGATGGGCGCCATGACCACAGGTCTCCCCAGCGATTCAGCGCCGCGGCCCCAGGGGCTGAAGGGCCGTCTGCACGCGCTGCAGCAACGCTGGCAGGGCCTCAGCGACCATGACCAGGTGGGGGTCTGCCTGGGGGGCATGGGTGGCGCCATCGTGCTGTGGGCCCTGTTCTGGCCGGTGCCCACCGAAGTGATGGGCAAGGGGGTGCTCATCTACCCCAACAATGCCGGTGTGCTCAACGCCCGCGCGGGGGGCCAGGTCCAGACCATGGCCGTGCGCACGGGTGACCGGGTTCGCAAGGGCGACGTGTTGATGCGCCTCTACCTGCCGGTGCTCGAGAAGCAGCTGGCCCAGCAGCGCGGCAACCTGGCCCAGCTCGAGCGGCACAACCGCGAGCTCACGGCCCGTGATGCGCTGCGTCTGAGCACCGAGAAGACCGCCCTCGACACCGCCCTGGCCAAGCTGCGCGATGACGCCAGGCGCTACCGGGCCCTGCAGAGCACCTACAGCACCCAGCTGCGCAACCTCGACTGGCTGGCCCGTCGCGAGGTGGTGGCACCGCTGTCGAGCACCGTGGTCGGCGCCCAGCAGAACCTCACCAGCACCAGTGTCAGTCTCGACGACACCAAGACGCAGGAGAAGAACCTGCTGACCAGCTACCAGCAGGTCAAGCTCACCATCGAGACCCAGGCCCTGCAACGGCGTTACCAGATCGACGATCTCAAACGCCAGATCAGGGTGACCGAAGCCCAGATCGCCTACGACGGCACGGTGACCGCCGAACGCGACGGCACCGTGCTCGACCTGCAGGTGATTCCTGGGCAGACCGTGGGCACAGGCCAGCGGCTCGGCACCATCGGCCGCCCGGCCCAGCCCGCCGCCGCGGATGAACCGCTCAAGGCCGTCGCCTACTTTGACCCCGCCGATGCCCGGCGCCTGCCCCCGGGCCTCGAGGTCGAGGTGGTGCCTGGCTGGAACCAGCGGGGCCGCTTCGGCGGCATCGTCGGCCGGGTCACCCAGGTGCTGACGCTGCCGGCCACCTCCGATGACATCTCGACCACCATCGGCAACCCGCAGCTGGCCCAGGAACTCACCAAGAACGGACCGGTGATGCGCGCTGAAGTCGAGCTGGCCAGGAGCCGTGGTGGCTCCGACGGCTACCGCTGGACGCTGTCGGGCGGCAGCGGTGTGTTTCCGGTGCGCGACGGCCTGACGGTTGCGACCCACGCCTACGTGGAATGGCGCACCCCGATCACCTACGTGCTGCCGGGGCTGCGGTCCCTGACCGGTGGCTACCGCAGCCTGCGGATCGACCAGCTCTGGGACCGCCCTTTCCTCAGACAACCCGACACCCTGCCGTGATGCGCCTGCCCGCGATCCGCAACCCGCTGCTGCGCCAGGAGCTGCCCTGGCTGATCGGCGAAGGGGTGCTGCTGCTGATCCTGTTCAACGCCAACGCGCCCGAACTGTGGTTCTGGCTGGTGGTGCTGCTGGTGATCCTCGGCTACAGAGTCGAGCGCTGGTGGTCATCACGCCCGCGCTAGGGCCTGCTGCCAACGCAGTTCGGTTTCGTGCAGGCTGCGCTCGAGCTGATTGAGCAGGTTCAGGCGGGTGGCCAACTGCTGCAGCTCGGCTGTGGCCAGGGCCTGCTGGCTGGGTTCGTCCACCCAGGTGGTCAGGTTCTGCGGCACCCACAGCGGCAGGGGTGGATCGGGCAGTCCCTGGGGATTGCGCAACAGATGTTCGCGCCAGCGGGCCATCTGCTGTTGCATCGCCAGCACCCGCTCGCTCAGGCGCACGGCCAGGCCGCGCAGTGCCGGCTGCTGCCAGCCGAGTGTGCCCAGGCGCTGAAACCCATCCAGCACCAGAATCAGGGTCTCGCAATGGGCGTCAAAGGCAGCCCACATCTGCGCCACCGGATGCTCGCCGGCGGCGTTGCCGAGCTCCCGCAGCGCCCCAGCGCGTGAGCTGCGCAGGCTCAGCATCTGCTCGCGCAGCTCACGCAACAGGGGATCACCGCCGCGCCGCGGCGATGGCCGGAGCAGATGGTCAGCGAGCACCACACCGAGGCGATCGAGCAGATCCAGCAGGCCCTGGCGCTGGGCCAGGCGGGCGCGGGATGGCCAGAACAGCCGGATCGACAGCAGCGCCAGGCAGACGCCCAAGGCGGTCCAGATCAAACGCAACGGCAGCCAACTGTCGAGCTGGCTGTCGTGGGCGAGCCATCCCACGACCACCACAAACAGGCAGACGGTGTAGCCCACCCTGAGCCGCAGGGCCGCCGCCAGCAGCTGGGCCAGCAGCATGGCCAGGGGCAGCCCCACCACCATGGGCAGACCCCTGAGGGCCGGGTAGGCGACCAGCACGATCACCGCGCCCAGGGCCGTGCCCAGCAACCGCTGGCGCCCCAGCTCGAGGGTGTCGCCATAGCTGCCGACGCTGACGCTGAGCACGGCCAGGGAGGCGTAGTAGCCATCGGCCAATCCTGTGACGTGGGCGAGGCCCTGCACGACCGCCACGGTCAGCACCAGCCGCAGGGTCGCCTGCAGGGGCGTGGTGGACGACGCGGTCGTCATGGTGCCTGGCGCAACAGGGCAGCCCGCAACAGCGCAGCCCGCAGCAGCCCCTGGCTGCGCAGCAGGCTGTGCAGCTGCTCCAGCTGCAGACCGATCGCCAGGGGCTGGAGCTGGGCGACATCGCTGGAGCGACTCCAGGCCAGCCACTTGTCTGGCGTGGCCATGGGCCAGGGCTGGAGCCGGCCCCCGTGGTCGGCTGTGGCCAGCCACTGCAGGCGCTCGAGCAGCTGCTGCTGCAACGGCGTGCCCGGCCGCGGGGGCAGGCTGCGGATCTGGGCCTCGAGCAGGATCCACTGGCGCAGCACCTGACGCCAAAGCAGGGCCATCTGGCCCCAGCGACGCAGAGGGCCACGGGCCAGTTGCTGCAGATCCTGCATCGACGGCAAGACCTCGCTGGTGTGCAACACCGCCGGTGGCTCAGCGCCGGTCTCGAGCCAGCCTCGCAGGCCCTGCAACTGGGCCTGCAGACGGGCGCTGAGCCGTTGATCCAGCTGGCGCACCTGCATCTGGGGCTGGGGAGGCCAGACCACCCAGGTGGCAAACAGGGCCGCCGCCATGCCGATCAACCCGGGCACGATGTAACTGACCAGAATCCGCATCTCGAAGCGATCGCACTGGCAGAAGGTCAACATCTCCCAGCAGGCCAGGTTGGCCAGGCCGATGCCACCGGCCATGCCCAGGCCCCGCACCACCAGCCCCGCACAGAGCAGGGCGATGCTGAGCATGAACCAGCCGTTGGAAAACGGGTAGAGCACCAGGGCCACGACGACGCCGATCACGATCCCGGCAACCTGCTGCAGGGCCTGGCGACCCGGTTGGTTCTGCCGGTCGTTGACAAACAGAACGGCGGCGAGCATGCCATAGGTCAACGTGCTGGCCCGCCCGCTCCAGTGGGTGGCGGCGATCGTCAGGGCTGACGCCAGCGCCACCCGCAGGGCATTGCGCACCGCCGGATGAAGGGGCTCCAGGACGGCCATCGCGGCGGATCAGGGCTGCTGGCCTGAGGCCAGCTGCAGCTGGGGCTTCAGGGGGGTTGCCGGATCGCGGGGCACCGGCAGCAGCTCCCTGAGCATCTGGGCATAGCTGATGTTGACGCCCACGGTGGCGTTGAGACGACTGACCAGCGCCCCGATCAGGCGCTCCTGGGTGTTGGAGAGGTCCAGCTCGCTCGACAGTCCGGCCTGGTAACGCAGGCGCACATCGCGAAAGGCCTCGAGGGCCGCCGCCAGACCACGCCGGGCCGAGGCCAGTTTGGCCAGGCTTGCCTCATGGTTGAAAAAGGCCTGCTCGAGCCGCAGTCGAATGGCATTGCGCTGCTCGGCGTACTGCTGTGCCGTGGCATCGGCCTGCCTGGCCAAGGAACGGGCCTGGCCTGCCGTGGTGCCGGCATCAAAGAGCAGCCAGCGCAGGGTGAGCCCCACCGACCAGGTGTAGCCGTTGCTGTTCTGAACAGGCACCAGGGTCGCGCCGCAGCAGCCCCCGTTGCTGACCGTGGCATCAAACTGATTGGTGTTGCTCATGTTGCCGCCGCCGGCGGCAAACAGCGCCAGCCGGGGCAACAGGCCGGCGGCGGTGGCGCTGCTGTTCTTGGCCAGGGCTTCGCGGGTCGCCAGGATCGCCTCAAGCTCGGGGTTGCCGCGGTAGGCCGCCAGCAACGACGTTTCAAGGTCGAGGGGCCAGCGCGGCTGCAGCGCGATCGGGTCACTGGCCGCCGGCGTGAGCTGGGGCGGCAGGTTGAGCAGCACCGCCAACTGGCGGCGGGCCACGGCCCGGTCGGCCAGGGCCTGGATCAGCAACTCCTGGTCGCTGGCCTCGATCGCCCGGCGCCGCAGCACATCGAGCCGGGGCACCAGACCGGCCCGTTTGAGGTCTTCGGTGTCCTGCAGGATCAGCAGGTCGTTGCGCACGGCAGCGTCGCGGATGCGCACGGTCTGGTCGGCCTGCTGCAGGCGGTAGTAGGCCTCACTGACCTGCAGCTGCAGGCTGCGCAGGCCTGCGGCATAGCTGTTGCGGGCGCTGCGCAACCGGGCCCTGGCGGCCTGAACACCGGGCGAGCGGGCAAAGTCGAGCAGGGCGTACTGAAGCTCCAGCCCCGCCTGAAACTGGTTCTGCGACTGGTTGAGGTAGGCGCCCCCACCGCTGGGCACGTAAAACGCCCCGTTGGTGCTGCCTCCCCCTGGAGTCGCCAGAGCATTGGGAGCAAACTGGGGGCCAAAGCCCAGGCCGCCGTTGCCCACCGGGGCGTTGAGCCAGGTGCCGCTCTGGCCACTGCCGCCGCTGGCCACGGCACTGATGCGGGGCCACCAGGTGCCCAGGGCCGCCTGCAGGCTGGCCAGGTTGGCCGCAACCTGGTCGCGCTGGGACTGGAGGCTGGCGCTGGAGGCAAAGGCGATCGCCAGGGCCTGCTCCAGGCTCAGCCCCTGCACCCCGCCGGCCTGCAGCTGGGTGGCCGTGGGCAGCTCGAGCGGCGGCGCCGGGATCGTCTGTTCAGCCCTGAGGGTTCCGCTGGCGGCCTGATTGGCCTTGATCAGGTTGTCGGGCAGCAGCGGCGTGGCACTGTCCCGGGCCGGCAGACCCTGCAGGTCATCGGGCAGCAGGGCATCGAGGGCACGCAACTGCTGATCGAGCTGGCGCCAGCTGCGTTCAAGCTGGCGAAGGTCAGAATCGGCGGGTCGCGGCTGGGCGCGGGCCGGAATCGGCGCTGGCGGGACGACCAGCAGCGGCAACAACAGCACCAAAGGGACCCGGTGCCAACGACGCTCCATGGAAGGGGGGATCGATCCAACGGGACCCGGCGCAGCCCAGTATCCACGACCTGCCCGCCTCATAACAGAGGGGCGCCGCGATCCAGCCACAGCCCTTCGGTGCGCTGGATCGCCTCGATCGCCTGGCGGCACAGCTGGTGTCGGGCCGCCAGGTGCTGCAGCCGCACCAGGGCAACGCGGTTGATCGCCGGGTCGCCGAGCAACGACTCGCAGGCGTGCCAGCGGGGAGGCGGTTCAAACAGCGGGGCCCGCAGCCCCTGGTGACGGCCCAGGGCCTGCCCCCACAGCTCCATGCGCCGCGCCAGGGAGGCCAGCAGATCGGCCTCGGCCTGATGCAGGGTCTGCATCTCATCGCCGAAGTCGCGCGGCAGCCGGCTCTGGACACCTTCCACCAGCCCCAGCAGGCGTGAGCAGCAGGCGTCGAAGCAGGCCAGCAGCCCCAGAGCCGGATGCTGGCGCGACGCACCCCCGAGTTCGTCGCGCAGGGCCGGCAGAGCCGCCCGCAGAGCCATCAGATCCCGTCGCGCCGCCGTCAGCTGGGGGGCCATCGGCGCGCTGCCGGGCCGGCTGACGGCCGCAGCGGCCCCGTCGAGCAACGGTGCCAGCGACAGCATCAGGGCCCCCCAGCCCTGCCAGCCGCGGGCCACCGCCGTCGAGGGCCACAGCAGCCGCAGGCTCAGCAGCGCCACGATCACCCCGAACACGGTCCAGGCCAGGCGCAGGGGCAACCACTGGGCGAGCTGGTCGTTGTGCACCAGCCACCCCATCACGATGACCATGCCGCCCACCTTGTAGCCCGCCTTCCAGCCAAACAGGCCCCCCAGCAGCCGCTGCAGGCCCAGGGCCAGGGCGATTCCCAGGGGAAACGGCAGACCTGCCAGACCGTCGTAGAAGCAGATGACGATCAGGCCACCAACGATGGTGCCCAGCACCCGCTGGCGGCCCAGGGCCAGGCTGCCGCCATAGGTGTCGGCCATCACCGATGCCACCGCCATGGTCGCGTAGTAGCCGAACGGAACCCCGCTGATCCAGGCAAAGCCGTTGGTGAGCCCCGCAACCAGGGCCAGCCGCAGCTCGGCGCGCCGCCACAACCCGGGCCGCGGCGCCGGCCCTGGGGCCTGGGGACTCTTCATCGCCGACCGCTCTGGTGCAGGCGCGCCAGGCTGGTCAGGCCTGCCTGCAGGGGATCGAGCTCCTCGGCCACCGCCAACAGCGGCAAGGGACGCTCGGCAACGGCGGCCAGCTCTCGCCAGAGCCCGGCCACCTGACGCGGCGATGGTGAAGCGGCGGGGCCGGTCAGCAACTGCTCCAGGGTGACCAGCGAGGGGGCCAGGGCCGGCACCGGAGCCACAGATCCCAGCAGCCGCTCCCACTGGATCCAGTGGTGCTGCAACTGGCGCCAGAGCAACAGCCGCTGACGCCAGCGCCCCCGATCCAGCCGCCGGCGCTGGGGACCGCGGCGCTCAAGCGCGGCCCAGGCCTCCATGCGTTGCAGGGCGCCGGTCAGGCCCGCAGGGGCCAGGGGCTGGGGCCGGGCCTGCCGCTGCTCCAGCCAGACCCGGTAGGCCTGCAGCTGAGCACCCAGCTGACGGCAGAGATCGGCCTCGGTGCGTTCGAGCAGATCGAAGCGGTTGCGCGGCCACAGCAGCAGGCCCACCAGCAACGCGATCAGACAGCCGACGCTGGTGTCGACGGCCCGGTTGAACACATAGAACCAGTTGAGCTCGGCGTGGGACGGGATCATCAGGAACATCACGCTCACCAGCACCGCGGTGCTGAGACCCGACTGCCAGCCCAGGATGCGCAGCACCGGCAGGATCAGCACCATCGCCACCAGCACCCCGATCCAACCGGAGAGAATGGTGTGCACCAGAAAGGTCACCAGACCGCCGGCGACCGTGCCCAGGATGCGCGAACGGGCCGCGGCGATGGTCTGCTCATCGTTGTCATCCACCACGATGACCACCGCCAGCAGGGGGTACCAGACAAAGGCGATGCGCTCGAAGTGACTCGCCGCCGCCGCCGTCAGAAAGGCCGCCACCGCCAGCTTGATGCTCTTGCGCAGCAGCTCTGGATTCATGGCGCCGCTGCCAGGACCGCTGGTCACAAAGTATGGCGGCTCTGGCGCTGGCACCCAATCATGGAATGTTCCAGACAGAGCTGCCGATGTCCATGATCCCTGGGGCGATCAACGCCGATGTGGACGCCATCCTGCGCATGGGCCTGGCGGTGCTGTGCGGGTTGGCCGTGGGGCTCAACCGGGCGCACCACGGCGGCACCATGCACCCCAACCGGTTGCGGGTCCATGGCCTGGTGGCGTTGAGCGCCTGCCTGATGGTGCTGGCGGCCGGCCACGACCCCGATGCCCGCAGCCGCACGATCCAGGGTGTGGCGACCGGTGTGGGCTTCCTGGGCGCCGGCGAGATCATGGGCCCTGGTCGCGGCGGTGATCTCAGCACGCCCGAGGTGCGCGGGCTCACCAGCGCGGCCTCGATCTGGTTCTCGGCCGCCCTGGGGGTCACCGTGGCGGCATCGACCCCGGTGCTGGCGGGGGTCGCCCTGGTGCTGGCGCTGATCACCCTGACCAAGCGCAACAACGGCAACCACGCCTGAGGGCTGACCACCGCCGGCCGCCGACCCGAGCTCAGTAGAGGAAGCGGTAACGGTCGGGATCCGGGCTGGCCTGCGGTGGCACACCGGCGTCGCTGGAGGCGGCACGGGGCCACTCCGCATCCCAGTAGCTGATGCCGTTGCGCATGAACGGTCGACCGGGCAGCCGGCGGGTGTCGAGCTGGGTGGTGCCCATGGCGGTGATCAGGCCACCCAGCTCCATGGGGCCCAGGTCGGTCTTGAGGTCCTTGCCGGCTGCCGCCAGCAGCGCTGGCAAGCGCACCAGATGCTCGGGTCTGGTCAGCTTGCGGAACAGGGCCTGCCAGGCCAGCTGCTGACGCTCGAGCCGCCCGATATCACCGAGCTCATCGTGACGGAAGCGCAGAAAGCCCTCGAGATCACGGCCCTTGAGGTTCTGCAGGCCGGGCTGCAGGTCGATCGAGAGGCCCTGGCTGCGATCGGTGTAATAGAGCCGCTTGGGCACATTGACCTCGATGCCGCCGATGGCGTCAGCCATGCGACGGATGGCCCCCAGATTGACGAGCACATGGTGGGTGATCGGTCGACCCAGCTTGTGGGAGAGCTCCCGCTTGAGCAGGTCGATACCACCGATGGCATAGAGGGCATTGATCTTGTTGGGGCCATAGCCCTGGGCTTCGATGTAGGAATCCCGCGGCACCTGGGTGATGCGGGTGGTGCCGCCATCGACCCGCAGGCTGGCGATCACGTCGGTGTTGCCGCCTCCCACATCGGTGCCGACCAGCAGGATGTCCTGATCGGCGATGCCGCTCCAGGCCGCAAACGGGTTGGTGATCGCCACGTTCTCGCGACCGTCGTGCCCGCCAAGCAGATTGGAGACGGGCACCGCCAGCAGCAGACCGCCGCTGAGCCCGACGGCCATCGCGCTCAGCATCTTGGCCACACGCCGACGGGAGCGAGGCCGCCCCGGGGCCTTGGGCAAAGGGCGGCGCTGCGCCGCAGAACGTTTCATTCGGGCAACGCTATTGCAGAGGCGTGCAGCGGCTCCAGCAGATGGCTCAAAGCTGCAGCAGTTCATCGGGCCGCAGGCCCACCTGCACGCGCCAGAGGCTGGCGTAGGCGCCACCACGGGCCATGAGGTCGTCGTGGGTGCCGCTCTCCACCAGGCGCCCCTGCTCGAGCACCACGATGCGATCGGCATGGCGCACCGTCGAGAGGCGGTGGGCGATCACCAGGGTGGTGCGATCGGCGGTGAGCCGATCGAGGGAGCGCTGAATCGCCGCCTCGGTCTCGTTGTCGACGGCGGCGGTGGCCTCATCGAGGATCAGCACCGGCGGATCCTTGAGGATCGCCCGGGCCAGGGCGATGCGCTGGCGCTGCCCACCACTGAGGCGTTGGCCGCGCTCGCCCACCAGGGTGTCGTAGCCGTCGGGCAGGGCTTCGATGAAGCCGGCCGCTTCGGCCAGGGCCGCCGCCCGGACAATCGCCGCGCGGGAGGCAGCAAAGCTGCCATAGGCAATGTTGTCGGCCACGGTGCCGTGAAACAGGAACACGTCCTGCGACACCAGGCCGATGGCGCTGCGCAGATCGCTCTGACGCAGCTGTTCGATCGGGATGCCATCCAGCAGGATACGCCCGCCCCGCAGGCCGTAGAGGCGCAGCAACAGCTTCACCAGGGTGCTCTTGCCCGAGCCGGTGGAGCCGACGATGCCGATGGTGCTGCCCGCCGGAACCGTGAGGTCAAAGTGCTGCAGCAGGGGCTCGCGACCGCCATAGGCAAAGCTGACGTCCTCAAAGCGGATCTCCCCCTCCACCATGCCTCGTGGCAACGGTGTGGAGCCCCCCGCCAGGGCCACGGGGGTGTCGAGCAGATCGAGCACCCGGTTGGCCGAAGCCATGGCCCGCTGGTAGTCGTCGAGGGTGCGACCCAGGGTGGTCAGGGGCCACAGCAACCGCTGGGTGATGAACACCAGAAAGCTGTAGGTGCCCACCGCGATCGTGCCGCGCCAGGCCTGCAGGCCACCGATCACCAGGATCGCCAGAAAGGCAAACAGGATCGCGAAGCGGATCAGGGGAATGAACGCCGCCGAAAGCCGGATCGCCCGACGGTTGGCCTCCCGGTAGGCGTTGCTCTGCTCACCCAGCCGGTCCAGCTCCCAGGCTTCGGCGGTGTAGCTCTTGATCGTGAGCATGCCGCCCAGGTTGTTGGCCAGGCGGCTGGCCAGATCGCCGGCCCGTTCGCGCACCTGGGCGTAGCGGGGCGCCAGGCGGTGCTGAAAGCGCAGCGACCCCCACAGAATCACCGGGATCGGCAGAAACGACACCCCGGCCACCGCCGGGGAGAGATAGGCCATCGCCCCGCCAACGGCCAGAACGGTGGTGGTGAGCTGCAGGATCTCGTTGGCGCCGTGGTCGAGAAAGCGCTCCAGCTGGTTGATGTCGTCATTGAGGATTGCCAGCAGCCGGCCGCTGCTGCCCGCCTCAAAGAAGGCCATCTCCAGCTGCTGGAGGTGGCCATAGGCCTCCAGCCGCAATTCGTGCTGCACGGTCTGGGCCAGGTTGCGCCAGAGCAGCCCGTAGAGGTACTCGAACAGCGACTCGGCGCTCCAGATCACAAACGAGAGCACCGCCAGCACCGCCAGCTGGGCGGGCACCCTGGTCACGCCGAACAGCGCCAGCCAGGCGTTGTCCTGGCGCACGACCACATCGACCGCCAGACCGATCAGCACCGGCGGTGCCAGATCGAACAGCTTGTTGAGCACTGAACACAACGCCGCCAACCGCAACTGGCGGCTGTGGGGCCTCAGGGCTCTGAGCAGGCGCTGCAGCGACGTGCGAGACACGGTCGGATCAGCGCTCATGGAGCCTTCCGTCGCAGGTTGCATGGCGGGTGGGGGCCGAACGCGGGTCGCAAACCCTGCGACTGGCACGTCCCTGAATGGATGCGGTGGAGCTCAGGGGTCTGAACCCCACCGCAGGTTGAGGGACCGGGGCTGCGACCACGCCCCGGATGGGAATCACCAGCGGTTGCCGCCGCCGCCGTAACCGCCGCCACCACCGCCGCCGCCGCGGTTGCCACCGCCGCCGCCGCCGTAGCCACCACGGCCACCGCCGCCGCCGCCACCACCGCCCTCACGGGGGGTGGCCTTGTTGACGCGGATCATGCGGCCCATCCACTCGACGTCCTGAAGATCGTCAATGGCTTTTTGCTCAGCGGCATCATCGCTGAGTTCAACGAAGGCGAAACCGCGCTTGCGACCGGTTTCACGGTCGAGGGGCAGGCTGCACTGGCGGACTTCGCCGTACTGGCCGAAGAGGTCAAGCAGATCCTCGCGCTCAGCCTGGAACGAGAGGTTGCCAACGTAGATGGTCATTGAAGGAACTGAAGCAATCCTGGAACTGATTCGTCTGATGCCGGGATCCAAGGGATTGCCAGTGAAAGCTGAGCGAGCCGAGGGAGCCTGTAGACCTGTTGAATCTCGGGAACTGTACCGGCTTGCCCGTACAGGGGCTGTTGAGCCGCAGGGCAGGGCCCCGGAGCCCTGCCGCAGAGATGGAGAACCGTGAAGCAGATCCGAAGGGATTCTGTCGAACCCGCGATGGTCCCCGGGTAGGGTCCCATTGTCAGCAAATCCTGATCCAGCAGCACCTGTGATGACGGCCCCCGTTCCCTGGAGCCTGGCCTGGAGCGAGAACGGAGAACTCGCTCCCCAGGACCGCTTTGACCTGCTGCAGACGCTGGTCTGCAGCGAATCGCTGGACGCGCAGACGTCTCTGGTGGCCGCGGTTGAACGGCTGACCAGTGTTGAGTTCACCACGCTGGCGAGCCCGGATGTGACCGGGCTCTGTGCCTGAATCAGGCCTGCAGCCTTGAGATCTGCAGGGGCTTGTTGAGCACCCGCAGCTGACGGAGCCCCTCGAACACGTCCTGGGGCATGCCCTGGGGCAGGTCCACGGTGCTGTGGGTGTCGAAGATCTGAATGCGACCGATGGCCTTGCCCGCCAGACCGGTCTCATTGGCAATGGCGCCGACGATGTTGCCGGGCTTGATGCGGTCACGCCAGCCCAGCTCGATGCGAAAACGCTCCATGTTGGCCTCGAGGGCCCGGGTCTGCATCGGGCGCTCGCCACGAGGGTTGCGTGCCGCGTTGGAGCGCTCACCCAAGCTGGCCTGACGGGGCATCGCAAAGGATTCCTCACCCTGCAGCAACAGGGGTTTGCCAGCCAGAACCAGCTCGAGCGCGGCCAGGGCCAGGGATTCACCGCTGCAATCCAGTTCCTGAGCGACCCGCTGCACCATCTCGCTGAGCAGGGCGCGCTCTTCGGCCTGGCAGCTCGAGGTCTGAACCGCCGACGTGAGCCGACTGCGCAGGCGGTCCAGACGGTTCTGGTTGATGGTGGCATTGCTGGGCACCTCCATCGGCTCGATCGGTCGAGCCACAGCCCGCTCGAGGCCACCCAGGAAGCGGCGCTCGCGAGGGGTCAGGAACAGGATCGCCTCACCGCTGCGACCGGCCCGGCCGGTGCGGCCGATGCGGTGCACGTAGGCCTCGCTGTCGAAGGGCACGTCGTAATTGATCACCAGGGTGATCCGTTCGACATCGAGGCCGCGAGCCGCCACATCGGTGGCCACCAGCACATCGACCTGGCCCTTGCGCAACCGGTCGATCGTGCGCTCGCGCTGGGCCTGGGGCACGTCACCGTTGAGCACGGCCACGTCGTAACCGTGCTGCTCGAGCGACTCGGCCACGGTCAGGGTGATCGCCTTGGTGCGGGCGAAGATGATCGTGGCTTCGGAGCGCTCGGCTTCAAGCACCCGCTCCAGCGCCGCCAGCTTCTGGGGCCCGTTGACCGTCAGATAGCGCTGGCGGATGCGACCTGAATCGGCCGCCTTGGGGCGAATTGTGATCTCAGCTGGGCTGTTGAGATATTTCTGGGAGATCCGACGGATCTCGGTCGGCATCGTGGCCGAAAACAGGACAACCTGCCGCTGAGCCGGCAGCTGCTCGAGCACCCATTCGACGTCGTCGATGAAGCCCATGCGCAGCATCTCGTCGGCTTCATCGAGCACCAGGGCCCGCAGTGCCGACAGATCCAGGGTTCCCTGGCGCATGTGATCCATGACGCGCCCAGGGGTACCGACCACGATCTGCACGCCGCGGCGCAGATGGTGAATCTGGTCGCGGAAGTCGGCACCGCCGTAGATCGCCAGGGTGCGCACCCCGTTGAGATGGACCGCATAGCTGTTGAAAGCTTCGGCCACCTGCATGGCCAGTTCGCGGGTGGGGGCCAGCACCAGCACCTGGGGCTTGCGCTGTTCGGGGTCAAGGGCCGCCAGCATGGGCAGGGCGAAGGCCGCGGTCTTGCCGGTGCCGGTCTGGGCCTGACCGACCAGATCGCGGCCAAGCAGCAGCTCGGGAATGGCAGCGCTCTGGATCGGCGATGGCTCCTGATAGCCGATCGTCTCAAGGGCTTTCAACAGCTCGGGGCCGAAGCCGAAACGGGCGAAACCGCTCGGGTTCTGTTCCACGTCAAGGTCGACGGAGCAGCCGAAGCTGCCCTCCAGGGAGGTCTGAGTCACGGTGGTTTGGGCCTGAAGAATCCTTCAACGCAGGCCCGACAGAAACCCCAGGGATGGCGTGGCATGCAGTCTGACGTCAGGTCAGAAACAACACGCAATCCGAAACGACTGTCCTGCCCTTGAAAAAGGCTTTCAAAAACTTTAACACCCCGGCTTCACCCGCCCGAAATCATCGGCCAGCCGTTCGATGTCGTCTTCGCTGAGCCAGTCACCGCGCTGCACCTCGATGATCTCCAGATCGGCCCCCTGCGCGGCTGCACGGTGCACCGCCCCCAGCGGAATCAGGGCCACCGACCCCGGCTCGAGGCTGATGCTCTGACCATCGAGCTCCATCGCACCGGAGCCGGCCACCACCACCCAGTGCTCACTGCGGTGGCGATGGCGCTGCCGGCTGATCCGCTGGCCGCGGCGAATCCACAACCGCTTGACCCGGTAGCCCGCGCCTTCCGCCAGGGTCTCAAACCAACCCCAGGGCCGCTCGCTGCGACCGGCATCACGGGGCACTGACACGGGCGGGAAGCGACTCCGCCTCCAGTGTGAGAGCTGCGGCGGTGATCAGCCAGGCCTGATTCCGCGCCCGGGTCAGGGCCGTGTAGAGCAGCGGCCTCAGCCGGCGCACCCCATCGGGCAGCAGCACCCAGACCTCCTCGGCTTCGCTGCCCTGGGCCTTGTGCACCGTGAGGGCAAAGGCGGGTTGGGCGCCGGGCACCTGAGCCGGATCAAGACACAGGGGAGCTCCGACGGGTTGGGCAAACAGCAGACGCCGCTGGCCGCCGCGGGCGATCACCACGCCCACGTCACCATTGGACAGCCCATGCTCATCGAGGTTGCGCGTGCACAGCACCGGGGTGCCGGCCGGCCAGTGGCGCGACGAACGGCTGGCCAGCTCTCCAAGCAGGGCCTGATGCAGCGCCTCGGTACCCCAGCGACCTCGGCGCAGGGGCGAGAGCACCAACAGCTGCGGCAGGGCCTCCAGCAGCGGTTCGGTGGCATCGGCCGCGGCCAGCAGCTGCAGCTGCTGCTGGCGTTGACGCAACCGTGTCAGCAGGGGGGCGGGCAGGCCGGGCGCAGCGTGCTGCAGCCAGTGCAGATTGGCGCTGGCCGGCAACGCGGCCAGCATCGGCTCCAGCGCAACGGCGCCCTCGCGCAGGGCTGCCGCCACGGCGGCGATGGCTCCGTTGTTGCGGTAGGTGCGACGCAGCTGCACCGCGCCCGCCCCCAGGGCCTGGCGGCAGGCTGACGCCTGCAGATCGTGCAGCACCGAGCCCGGGCCCACCGGCGGCAGCTGGGCAGCGTCTCCCACCAGCACCAGCCGGCAGCGCTCTGGCAAGGCTTCAAGCAGAGCCCCCATCAGCGGCACATCGACCATCGAAACTTCGTCAACCACCAGCAGATCAAGCTCGAGCGGGTGGTGTCGGTTGCGGGCAAACGCTTCGCCGCGGCTCTCCAATAACCGGTGCAGGGTCGCGGTCGGCCAGTCGCTGCCCGCCAGTGCCGCCCGCAGGCGTGCCGCAGCCTTCCCGGTGGGAGCCGCCAGCTGAATGCGGCAGGCGGGGTCCTGGGCGGCGGCGGCGGCCAGCATGCGGGCCACGGTGCTGGTCTTTCCGGTGCCGGGCCCACCCTCGAGCAGCACCACCCGGCAGCGCAGCACCGCGGCCACGGCAGCCTGTTGCTGGGCATCGAGCCCCTCGGCATGGCGCTGCACCAGGGCGGTGCTGGCCTCCGGGGCAGCGTCGGCCATCGACAGGGGCTGCGCGGCCCGCTCCAGCAACGCGCTGAGCACGGCCTGACGCTGCTGCTGCCAACGCCGCCACAGCAGTTGATCGCCCTCCAACACCAGCGGTCCGTGGGGCTCAGCCGCCAGGGGCGAGCCCTGCAGGGCCTGGCGATGGGCCTCGGAGGGCAGCGGAATCACGAGCTGTCCCTCGGCCAGGGCCTCGGTGAGCGCTGTGATCAACTCGCCCACTAGTGGATCAGCAGTACAGCCGTGCAACCGCGGCAACGCAGCGTTGAGGGCAGCCGCCAGGGCCGTGAGCCAGCGCGGTTGCTCCAGTGGTTGCTCCGGGTGTTGCTCCAGCTCGCTCATGCAGCCCCCTCCAGCAGCCGGTCAAGGGCCAGCAACCGCGCCAGCGGCGGCTGATCGATGAACACCCCGGGCACGCTCTGGTGGGGGATGCCCGGACCGGGCACGCCCCGCACAAACAGATACACGTAGCCTCCGAGATGCTGCGCCGGGTCGTACCCCGGCAGGCGCCAGCGCAGGTAGCGGTGCAGCGCCACCAGATAAAGGTGGGCCTGCAGGGGGTAGTGGTTGGCCGCCATCAGCGCTGCCATGGCCGGGACGCTGTAGTGGCGGGGCCCGCAATGGCGGGGCCGGCCGGCGGCATCGCGCTCGCCCAGCCAGTTGCTCTTCCAGTCGAGCACCCACCAGCGCCCGTCATGGCAGAACACCAGATCGATCGACCCGGTCAGGAACCCCTGGCTGGCGATCGGCAGCGGGCTCAGGCTGGCGCCGTAGGCCGGGCCGAAGGGCCCCTCGGGGTGATCCACGAAGGCCCGCGCCAACGCCGGCGATCGCACCGGCGCCAGGGGCAGGTCAAAGGCCATTTCACTGAGCCGGGCGGCGCGTGGCAGCTGGTCCAGGGACAACGGGCCCAGCTGTCCGCCCAGGGGCGTCTGGCGCAGCAGCTCGAGACCCTCCAGCAGCGGCTCGAGCTGGTCGGCAGCGATGCCCGAGCGCACCAGTTCACGCTGGATCAACGGGCTCTGCCCGGCAGCGGGCTGCTGGAAATCGAGCTGCTCCAGCACCCGGTGCAGGCAGTCGCCCGCCGAGGCACCGCGGGGGAACTGGGCCAGGGGGCCGTCGAGGCCTCCGGCGTCAGGCGGGGGCTCGAGCTCGAGCTCCTGCACCAGCCCATCGGTTTCACGCCCCTCTTCAAGGGCCACAGGCGCCACCCCATGGCTGCCGCGGGTCCAGCTGGTGTAGCTGCTGCGTCCCCAGGTGCTGTCGAGCGGGTGGCTGGGCACCGGGCCGAGCTGCAGCGCCTGGGCGGGCGCGGCGGCGGGGTGCCAGCGCCCTGGGGCGGCCGGTGGCACCAGGGCCAACGGCAGGTCACGGGCCGCCAGCTCCTGCTCCAGCAGGGCCAGCCAGTCGGCATCGCTGCGGTCGCCATAGGGATCGTGATCGGGATCGGGCGGCGGCTCAGCGGCAAACAGCCAGGGATGCAGCGGATTGCCCTGCTGGCCGGCAGCCGGCCCCCAGACCAGCAACAGCATCTGGCGGGCCCGGGTCACGGCCACATAGGCCAGCCGTTCGCGCTCGGCCAGCTCGGCATGGCGTTGCTGCAACCACGCCTGCAGGCCCCGGCCCCAGTGGCGATTGAGGTGGAGATCCAGCACCGGATCGGTCGCGCCCTCGGGCTGAAAGCGCACACCGGGGCGGCTGCCGGAGCGCTCGGCAGGCGCCTGCCACAGGTACGGACAGATCACGACCGGATACTCGAGGCCCTTGCTGCGGTGAACGGTGACCACGGCCACGGCCGCGTCGACCGCATCGCTGTGGGGTTGGTGGACCTCGGGCACGATCCGATCCGGCTCGAGCCGCAGGCGCCGCAACCAGTCGGCGGCGGCATCAGGCCCCAGCTGATCGGCATGGATGCGCTCCTGCACCAGCTGGGCGCATTGCTGCAGATCGGCCAGCAGGCGCCCATCAAGGGCCAGGCGGGCCAGCTCCCGCTCCTCAAGCAACGCCGCCAGCACCGCCAGCAGTCCCTGGGCAGGCAACTGCTCAGCCAGCCGGGCCAGACGGCCGGCCAGCGCACTCCAGCGCTCAGCGGAGGCTGCGGCGAGCTCGGCGGCGCTCCAACCCAACAGGGGTGACGCCGCCAGCAGCCGCAGCCGGCCGATGCGGCCCGGCTCGGCCAGGGCATCGAGCAGCCGCTGCAACGCCGTGGCCGCCGCCGTGGCCAGCACATCGCCCCGACTCACCAGCCGGGTGGCGATGCCGGTGCGCTCGAGCTGGCGCCGCAGCGCCTCGGCCTGCTGGTGGGTCCCCACCAGCAGGCACACATCCTGCGGGGGGACCCCTCGCGTCAGCAGCGCTGCGGTCTGGGCGGCCACCTCGGCCGTCAGACGCTGCTCAAGGGCCGTGCGGCTGGGGGCCTTGCTGCCGGCGGGCCGATCAGCGGCCAGCCACAGCAACTGCAGGGGCGGGTCCTGGGCCAGGGCCGGATGGGGGCCATGGCGTTGGCTTGAGGTCACCTCCGGCAGGGGCAGATCCGAACGCCGCAGACCCGGGGCCATCAACCGGTTGAGCGCCTCAAGCAGCGTGGCCGTGGTGCGGTGGTTGACCCCCAGCTGGCTGATGCCACGGGCAGCTTCGGCCTGCTGGCGGGCCCGCTGGTAGGTGGCCAGCTCACCGCCGCGAAAGCGGTAGATGGCCTGCTTGGGATCGCCCACCAGCACCACCCGGTGCTGCGCTGGGTCAAAGGCCGCCTGCAGGATGCGCCACTGCACCGGATCGGTGTCCTGAAATTCGTCGACCAGGGCCACGGCATAGCGCTGACCCACCCGCTGCAGCAGCGGCGTGCTGCGCTGTGCACCGGGGTCGAGGGCCTCGAGCAGCTCACCGAAACCGAGGCGCCCAGCCGCCTGCCGGCGACGGCGCAGCGCCTGGCGGCCCCAGTGGCAGCCATGCAGCAGCACCAGCTCGGCCGGGCCCTCGACCAGCCGGGCGATCGCCTCGAGCAGGGGCCGCTGCGGCAGGGATGGAACCGAGCCCTCGCTGCTGCGGGCCACCTTGCTGAAGCTGCCCGGATGAAAGTACCCACAGAGCAGCTCCTGCTCCAGCACCGCACCGTGGTCACCCCCCGGAGGCTGGGCGGCGATCCAGCCGTCGAGCTCGGCGCAGCGGTCCTTGCGGGGCTTGGGGCTGTAGGGGGTTGTGGCGCTGGCCCCGAGCTCGCGCCACTGGGCCGCCGCCGCGCAGAAGCTCGCCTCCAAAGCGCGGCCGTGCCCGGCCCAGAGCCCGACAAAGTCGCTCCAGGCCGATCTCCACATCGCCTCGAGCTGGGGAGCCAGGGGCGCGTCGACGTTGCAGCCCGGGGGCAGCGGGTCGAGCTGCAGGGCCGGGTCCCCATCCAGCGCCAGCAACAACGGCTCCAGCGCCACCGGCCCCCTGAGCCGCTGCTGCACCCCCGCCAGCAGCGGCAGCGGCAGGGCCAGCACCTGCTGCTGCCAGTAGTCGTGGGCGACCTGTCGCACCAGAGCGCTGCTGTCAGGGTCGAGCTCCAGGGCCGGAGGCTGGGCCGCCTCCAGGGCCTGGCGCTGCAGGGTGCGGCGACAGAACCCATGGATGGTGGTGATGTCGGCGGCATCGAGCTCCTCGAGCGCCAGCAGCAGGGGGGCGCGCAATGCCGCGGCCTGGGGAGCCATTTGCTCCAGCCAGGCCGCCAGGGTGGTGTCGGGGGGCTGCCAGTCGGGGTTGTCCAGGCCCATCAGGGCCTGCTGCAGGCGCTGGCCGATGCGATCGCGCAGTTCGGCAGCGGCGGCCTCGGTGAAGGTGACCACCAGCAGCTGGCGCAGGCTGAAGCGCTGTTCGCTCAGGTAGCGCAGCACCAGGTGCGCCAGGGCGAAGGTCTTGCCCGTGCCCGCACTGGCCTCCAGCAGCCGCAGGCCCGGCTCCAACGAAAAGCCGTTGGCCTCAAACAGGGGCGCCTGGTTCATCGGCTGTGCTCCAGCAACGGCCCCAGCAGCGCAGCGGCCTGGGCCTGGGGGTCGCCGGCGGCGGCCAGCAGCTCGCGGCCGCTGAGCGCCCGGCCAAAGCAGAGGCTCTGCTCGGGCTCATCGCGCTCGCCGCGCTGCTGGGGTCCCCCCTCCCAGACGCTGATCGCCCGGCTCTCGCCAGCGTCCAGCAGGGCCCAGGCGGTCTCGGGCGGCAATGGCCAGCAGCGGCCGCGCCACTGGGCCCGCAGCCCCGCCAGGCGCTGCAGCTCGGCGCGGGCCTCGGCCTGCGCCGGCGGGTCGAGGCGGGTCTGCACACCAAAGCCCTTGCTGCCGCGGGCCACCAGGACCGCAGCGGCCGGCCGCTGGTCGCCGGCGCTGGCCAACAGCAGCTGCCACCACAACGCCAGGCTGTGACGGCTTCTGGCCGCAGCCGGGTGCAGCAGCACCAGGGTGTCGCCGCGCCAGAGCACGGATTGCTGCCACTGCTGCCAGCTCACCTGGCCCTGCCGCTCGGGGCCCAACGGCGCCAGGCTGGCCTCAAGCTCGCGGCAGCGGCGGGCCAGGGTGCGGGCTTCGAGGGCTCCACCTGAGCCGGGCGGCAGACGGCCGCTGCCGCGGCAGCGCGCCAGCCAGTCTTCGGGGTCGTCAAGACTGAAGCCCGCGCCATCGGCGAGGGCCTGGCGCAGCAGGGTCACCCGTTCGCGCTCGCCCAGGCTCGAGGCCTCGAGATCGTCGATCAGCTGGGCCCACTCCCGCGGGGCGAGGCCAAGCTCCCTGAGCCACTGACGCTGGGGGGCGAGAAGCCAGTCGACCAGATCATCGACGTCGTGGTCTGCCCCAGCATCAGGGCCCGTCGTGTAAGCCAGCGCCGGCACGGGTGCCAGCGCGCCTGGGTCATCGAGCAGGCAGCGGGCCCGCAACTGGCGCCGGTCACAGCTGGCCGGCGGTCGCTCGCCGCCGGGCACAAAGTTGCTGCGCTCCAGGGGGCCGGCGGCATGGTCGGCCAGCAGGGCCGCGCCGCCGCAGGGCAGCTGGGCCTGCAGCCAGGCCAGCCACTGGCTCACCGGGGTCGCCGGCGGCAGCGGTTCGCCGGTGCGCTCATCGCGGCTGCTCCAGGTGATCAGCAGGTGGTCGCGGGCCGACAACAGGGCCTCCAGCAACACGTAGCGGTCCTGGTCGGCGGGGTTGGGGTCCCCCAGCTGTCGCTGCTGCTCCAGCAGATGGAACCCGGGCCGCTGGGCCTGCCGCGGATACACGCCCGCATCGAGGCCCATCAGCACGATCACCCGATGCGGGATGGCGCGCATCGGTTCGAGGGCACTGATGGTCAGCGCCCCGCTGCGGTGGCCGAAGCGTCCCGAATCGGCCGCCAGCCGCTCCTCGAGCACCGCTGCCACCACCGGAGCCGCCAGCTGGAGGGCGCAACCGGCGGCGGCCTGCTGCCAGTCGTCGATGGCGGCCAGCAGCGGCGGCAGCTCCCAGGCCTGGTCGGCCATCGGCTCAGCGGCCAGCTCGTTGAGCAGGGCCCGCAGCAGGTCGGCCCAGGCCTCGCAGCTGCGGTGCCGGCGCAACGACGCCAGCCAGCGGCGCAGCCAGCCCAGCAGGTGCAGCCAGCGGCCCAGCAGAGCCAGGTCGGCAGCGGCCGCCGCCGGGGCCGTCTCGGCCGGTGCCAGGCCTGGCAGCTCGGGCAGCACCAACCCCAGCAGCAACCGGTCGATCACCCAGACCAGGCTGCCCACCTGGTTGCCACCCCGCTCGGCAGCATCGAGTCCCCAGCGAAACCCGAGCGCCTGCAGCTGACGGTGCAGGGCACTGATCTCGGCGCGATCGAGGGCGAAGGCCTGCTGCAGGCAGGTCCGCTCGAGCAGGGCCTCGAGACCCGAAGCGGTGAACCGCTCTCCCGCCAGCCTCAGCAGCTGGAGCAGGGCACGGCTGAGGTCGGCCTCGCCCTGCTGGCTGCGGTCGGTGAGTCGCCAGGGCAGGGCCACGCCGGTGGCTTCCGCATCCCCGAACACCGAAGCCACCAAGGGGGCATAGGCATCGACCTGGGGTGTCATGACCAGCACGTCGCGGGGCTGCAGCCGGGGATCGGCCGCCAGCAGCTGCAGCACCCGGTCGCGCACGATCTGCACCTGCCGCAGCCGTCCCGGGCAGGGATGAAATTCAACGGAGCTGTCGCCCGGGGCGCGCTCAAGGGCCAGGGGCCGATCGGGATCGGCCAACTGCTGCTGCAACTGGGCCAACAGGGGTGCCGGTCCCGCACCCGGATGGGCTGTGGCGGCGGCAAAGAACAGATCCCGCTCCTGCGCTGCACCGAGCAGGGTCTCGCCTGTGCCCTCGAGCAGCTGCTGAAACTCGGCACCGAGACGGCCAAAACGGGCCTCGAGCCCAGGCGCCTGCAGCAGCCAGTCGCCCTCGAGCGGCTGCTGCAGGGCGACCGCATCACTGAGCTGCCGGCGACGGGCACCGCAGCGCTGCCACAGGTCGCGGCAGGGCGTCAGAAGATACAGATCAACCGGAATATGGGCGCTGAGGGCCTGCAGCAGCTGCACCTGAACCGGTGCCATGGCACTGAGACCAAACAACCGCAGCCGACCGGGGAGGGCACCGGGCGCCGGGGCTTCCCGCTGCAGCATCGCGATGGCCCGCTGCACCCGCAACCCGAAGGGCTCGACGTTGAGCCGCTGGCGCAGCAGTCCGAGCAGCAACGGTTGCCAACCCTCGCCGTCGCCCTGCCACCAGGCCGCCAGCTCCCGGGGCCGGTAGAGCGCATAGTCATCGAAGGCGTCGGCAATGGCGCGGCCCAGCTGCCAGCGGCCCAGATCGAGCTGGGCCGGATCGCCGCCGCGCTGCTGCAGCCACTGCCGCAGCAGCGCCCCCTGGGGTGCCTCGACCACCTGGTCAAGCAGCTCCAGCACCGACCACACCAGCGTGGTGGCGCGCCAGGGATCGGCCTGTGCCGGCGCGTCATCGCCCAGAACGGCCGCCACCAGATGACGCAGCTGGGCCGCCGGAAACGGAAAGCGAAGGTTGGCGGCGATGCCGCCCAGCCCCACCGCCAGCTGCTCCCCCAGCCAGCGGCTGGTGGGCCAGGTGTTGACCACGACCTCAACCGATTCAAAGGGCGAGGGCGGATCAAGGCGCAACTGAACGGCCAGCAGCTCGGCCAGAAATTCAGCGCGATTTCCCCTGTAGACCGTTAGCAAGGCTGACTACCAGCAAAGCTGACCACCGCGAGCACGACAGGCCGTCAGCCCGTCGGTGCCGATGCGGCGAGGCTCCTCAGGCGCGGGTGCACGACACCGCCGAGGGGGGTCAGCCCCTTGACCTGGCAGACCTCGCCCGTTTCGGGGCAGTAGGCGCTCAGCATGCCGCCATAACAGGCGCCGGTGTCGACCATCACGATCGAATCGAGTCGCTGCACCGCCGGCACCGGGGTGTGACCCACGATCACCGTGCCGAAGCGACCGTCGTACGCCTGCCAGAAGGGCAGACGGATGCGCAGATGGGGCTGCCAGCTGAAGGGATCAAAGCCGGCATGGGTGGCGGCCCAGCCATCGCCCCAGTGCACCAGGGGCAGGGACGCGAGCCGCGGCAACCAGCTGCGGCAGAGGTGCTGACCCAGTTGGCGGTAGGTGTCGCAACCGGCCAGTCCGCTGGGGCCCTGCCAGGGTCCCCAGCGCAGGGACGCCACCAGATCAGCCTCGTGGTTGCCGCTCAACCAGACGGCCCGACCTGAAGCCACCAGGTCCCAGGCCAGTTCCATCGCCTCAAGAATGCGCGGACCCCTGTTGATCACATCACCGCACAGCACCAACCGGTCGCGGGCAGGGAGCAGGTCGACCAGGTCGCGCAACGCTGTCGAACAGCCATGGACGTCCCCGATGACCCAATGGCGGGGGGACTGGCTTGCGGGCGTCATCAGTTCGATGCGTTAACGCCACTCTGCCTGGCCGTCGGCCTGCCGTCAGCCAACCGAGGCCAGTGCTGCAGCCAACACACAGGCGTGATCAGGGCTACGGTCGGACGATTCAGCCATGCCCCGATGGGCTCAGACGCGCTCCAGAACCTGCCGGTCAGCCAACGGGTCAACGCCCTGGTCAAGGCCCTCAACGGCGCCCAACGCACCAATGAGGCCCTGGCCCGCTGCACCGATGGGGAAGCGATGCTCGATGTGCTGCTTGACGCCTCGGCCAAGCTGGGCCTGGGCCTGACCCGGGAACAGCTGGCCCAGACCCCGCCGATTCGCGATTGGGTGTGGTGGAAGAACAAGGACGCCCTGCTGACCATCGGCGACAACAAGCCCCGCTACCAGCAGGACGGCGGCCAGGGGCGCGATGGCGACGAGCCCCGACGCCGGTTTCTCGGTCTGTTCTGAGCGCCCCGGAGCAATCGGCCCTCAGGCCTGGGAGGCCAGGGCCTCGGGGATCGCGGCGGTCGGAGCCTCGAACTGGCCCTTGACCACGAATTCGAGCCGCAGCTTCAGAAACGTGATGAATTTCTCATCAGTCGAGACCACCGCCGCGGCGGGCCGGGGCACGGCCGCCAGCTGGGTGGCGAGCTCGGGGGCCTCCACAAACGCGGGACGCCTGACCAGCCAAAAATCAATGGCCTTGCCCTGCTCGCCGTAGTTGCGCACCCGCTCGCGCAGCACCTCCTCGAGGGGCTCTTCTTCAGTCAGAAAGGCTTCGCTGGCGGCAACAAAGTGGTAAGTGCTCATGGCTGGCGGCTGCCAAACAGGGGGTCGCGGCGGGGATTCTGGATCAACGCCTTCATTTCGCTCACCGCCTGCTGCAGGCCCACCGCCAGGGCGCGGGCCACGATCGTGTGGCCGATGTTGAGCTCCTCCATGCCTTCGATCGCCGCCACCGGCTCCACGTTCTGGTAGGTCAGGCCGTGGCCGGCGTTGACCCGCAGGCCCAGGCTGCGGGCCACAAACGATCCCTCACAAAGCCGCGCCAGCTCCTGGGGCTGCCGCTCCCAGCTGGCCTCGGCATAGCTGCCGGTGTGCAACTCGACCCAGCGGGCGCCGCTGCTGCGGCAGGCCTCGAGCTGGCGGCCATCGGCATCGACGAACAGGCTGACACCGATGCCGGCTTCCTGCAGCCGTTGCACCAGCCCCGAGAGCAGCGGCAGCTGGCCCGCCACGTCGAGACCGCCCTCGGTGGTGACCTCCTGGCGCTTCTCGGGGACCAGGGTCACCATGTCGGGCCTGATGCCGAGGGCGATCGCCTCCATCTCGGGCGTGGCCGCCATCTCGAGATTGAGGCGGCTGCGCACGGTCTGACGCAGCAGCTGCACGTCGCGATCCTGAATGTGGCGCCGGTCTTCGCGCAGGTGCACGGTGATGCCGTCGGCACCGCCGAGCTCAGCCAGGAGGGCGTAGGTGACCGGGTCAGGCTCAACGGTGCGCCGCGCCTGGCGCACGTTGGCGATGTGGTCGATGTTGACGCCCAGGCTGGCCATGGTGCTCCGGTGGTGTGGCGATCCTATGGATGGTCACGGGCCCACCGCAGCGGCAGGTTGATCGCCGTAGGTTGCCCCAGCACTGCAACGGCGGGCCAAGCAACGATGGAGCCCCGGGCATCCCTGAGCCGCGAGCACCAGCTCTGCAATGGAATCAGCCCATGGCTTGCGCCCGTCGCCATGGTGGTCACCCAGGACCTGGCCCTGCCGGGGTACTTCGCGGGCATCACCGTGCTCGACCGGCACCATCTGCCCGCCAGCGGGCCTGTGCTGCTGGCTCCCACCCATCGCAGCCGCTGGGACTCCCTGCTGCTGCCCCACGCCGCCGGACGTCGCATCAGCGGCCGCGATTGCCGCTTCATGGTGACCCTTGATGAGATGAAGGGAGTGCAGGGGTGGCTGCTGCGCCGACTGGGCTGCTTTGCCGTGGATCAGAGCCGCCCGTCGATGACCACCCTGCGCTTTGCCGTCGACCTGCTCAAGGCCTCCCAGCAGCTGGTGGTGTTTCCGGAGGGACGCATCAAACGCGATGACCGGTCACCGATCCAGCCACAGCAGGGCCTGGCCCGGCTGGCCCAGCTGGCCGCAGGGCAGGGGGTCAGGGTCCCGGTGGTGCCCGTGGGCCTGGCTTACCAGCACCGTCCGGCCCGTTGGCGTGACCGGGCCGCCGTGTGCTTCGGCGCACCGCTGGCGGTTCTGGGGCGCGGCCGCGAAGGGGCCAGCGCCTTCAGCCTGGAGCTGGCCCGGGCCATGGAGGCCTGCGAACGACGCGCCTGCGGCGCCATCGCCGCGCGACCGGCCCTGGCCAGCCAACCGATCGAGTCAACCTAAAGTCGGCCGATTCCTGCTTCGGTTCCTGTGCTTCGCCACCCCGCGCTTCGCGCCACAGCCCTGGCTGGTTTTCTGAGCCTGGGCGGCGCCACAGCCCTGGTGCAGCCCCTGGCAGCCCTGGCCCAGAGCGAACCGCCCAAGGCCCTCGAAGGCACCGGCAGCCCCTTCAGCCTCAGTGCCGTCAACACGCTGCTGGCCCGCGGCGACGCCGCGGCAGCCAACGGCAACCTCAACGAAGCCCGCCGCCTCTTCGACCAGGCCCGCGACGCCTGCCGTCGGTTGCTCGGCTTCTACCGCGATCTGAGCGGATCGTTCCGGGGTCTCGATGCCCGCATCCCACGCGAGATGGACAACAAGGGCCGCGACGCCCTCGAGACCATGGCACGGGCCAACCTGCGCCTGGCGGCCGTGTTCCGCCGTCAAAATCAACCCGAGGTGGCGGTGCCGCTGCTGGTCGAGGTGGTCAAGGTGATGACCCCGGCCAGCAGCGACGGGCGCAAGGCCTACCAGCAACTGGTGGAGCTGGGCTTCGCCACCACGCCCTACACCGCCGGCGCGGCGGCGACCGGCACCAGCGGATCGAGTCCCAACTGAACAGGCCGGCCAGGTCTTGGCAACCGGGCCTTACATTAGGCCTCCATCTTTTGGCGTGCATGGTCCAGCCTGATCAGGTGCGGCAGGCGATTCAATCGGCGCTGCCCGATGCCACCGTCGATGTGGAGGATCTCACCGGCGGCGGCGACCATCTGCAGGTCAAGGTTGTCTCCGGTGCCTTTGCCGGCTGCAGCCGGGTGCAGCAGCACCAGATGGTCTACCGGGCCCTCAAGCAGGAACTGGCCAGTGAGGCCATCCACGCCCTGGCCCTGCAGACCGCCACCCCCTCCTGACGCCCAGTCCCCTCACAGCCAGACCATGGACGCCCAACTCCAGCAACGTCTTGAAAGCCTGATCGGCAGCAGCCCGGTCTTCGTGTTCATGAAGGGCACCAAGCTGATGCCCCAGTGTGGGTTCTCCAACAACGTTGTGCAGATCCTGCACGCCCTGGGGGTGCCGTTCGAAACCTTTGACGTGCTCTCCGACATGGAGATCCGTCAGGGAATCAAGGATTTCTCCGAGTGGCCCACCATTCCCCAGGTTTACGTGAACGGGGAATTTCTGGGTGGCTCCGACATCCTGATCGAGATGTACAACTCGGGCGAGCTGCGCGAAAAGCTGGCGATCGCCCTGGCCTCCTGATCGCCCCAGGCTCAGTTGCGGCCCGTCTCAAACAGCGTGCGCGGATCACCGTCGGGCCCGATGAAACTTGAGGGATCGAGGATCCAGCGATCGATCAACTCTTCGAGCCTGCGCTGGGAGAGGGGGTCCAGCACCGCGGTGCGGCGCAGGGCATGCAGGTAACCATCGGCATAGAGCCGCAGCTCGGCCGGGCTGTGGAAGCGATGGGCCAGTTCCTGGCAGGCATCGCACAGCGACTGGAAGTGGCGGATCGCGTCGGGGTGCTGCAGGGCGGTCATGCCACGGATCTGACCTGAAGACCATTCTGGTGGATCGTCCCTCCATTGTGGAGCGCCGCGCCACGTGCCAGATGGAAAGGCAGCGCCTGATACGGGGTTGACCTGGCTCGGCCCGTTAGTTTGGTACGACACCTGGAACCCTGCGGTTCATTTTCATGGACCTGCCCCCAGCCAGTTCTGCGTTGTTGAACCAGCCCAAACGGGTGCTGGTGGTCGATCCCCATGCGACCCTGCGCACCGTGTTGGCCCAGCGGCTGCGGCAGGACGGCCACCTGGCCGCCGCCGTCGCCAGCGCTCGCGAGGCCATCGAGATCTGCCAGGACCAGTCACCCGATCTGCTGGTGGCGGCAGAGCTGCTCGAAGAGACCTCGGCCCTGCGGCTGGCGGCCCAGCTGCGCAGCCCGGTGATGGTGCTCACCGCGCGCTCCGGCTCGGAACCCGTGGTGACCCTGCTCGATGCCGGCGCCGATGACGTGCTGCGCAAACCCTTTGGCCTCGAGGAACTGGCCGCCCGCTGCCGCACCCTGCTGCGCCGCAGCGGCAACGGCCTCCAAGAGCGCGTCTGCGTGGGCCCCCTCGAGGTCCACGTGCTGCTGCGCCAGGTCACCCTGCGGGACCAGCCGGTGGAACTGAGCCCGCGGGAATTTGCCCTGCTGTGCGCCCTGCTGATGCCGCCGGGTGTGGTACGCAGCCGACAGGAGCTGCTGCGCATGGCCTGGCCACCGTTCAGCGGTGGGCCCCGGTCGGTCGACACCCAGGTGCTCACCCTGCGCCGCAAGCTCGAGCAGGCCGGCCTGGGCGAGGGCGGCGGCATTGAAACCATGCGTCAGCAGGGCTATCGCTTCAGCCTTGAAACCCTGCCATCGGAAGCCGACAGCAACGGCAATGGCCACGGAACCGGGGCCCCCATCACGTCGCTGGCCATGCCCTTGCCCTGAGCGGATGCCGCTCAGGGTGAAACGTCAAGACAGCCGAGGTAAAAGGGGCAGCGCCACCAGTTCGCCGGTCAGCATGAGCAGGCTCAGCACTGCAAGCAGCTGATACGTCCAGGCGGGCGTCAAGCGTTCCACAGAGCTGGTGTCGATGCCGGTGGCGGCTGCGAACCGCATCAGAAAGTCGTCGAAGCGGGCGATTCGCTGGGGCAAGAGAAAGGCCTGGCCCCCGCCCTGCTGACGCACGTAAAACACCCGTCCACCCTGGCTGGTCCCCACAGGGGTCAGACCGCCCACATGATCGAGGCGCACGCTCCAGCCGCGCCGCAGCAACCATCGGCACCAGGTGGGATAGCCGACGCTGATCACCTCGGTGTCGAGCTGCACGATCTCACTGGTCAGCGCCAGCACCACCACCATGCCCAGAACCAGGGCGATCAGCAGGATCACGGCCAGCCCCGATGGAGCCAGCAAGGGCAGGGGCAGCACCAGCGCCAGATAAAGGCCGATCAGGGTGAAGCGGATCAGCGGCGCCATCCCGAAGGTGTTGACAGCAGTGGCGGTCGGTTTCACCGGTCGTCGGGCGATCCAGGCAGGGGCTCGATCAGCTGCGGAGGGGTGTAGCGGCCGGTGAACACCTCCTGCTCACGGCCTTTCCAGAACTCACCCAGACGCATCAGATCGGCATGGGCCTCGGCCAGCCTGGCCACATACTCACTGGGATCCATGCTGTCCTTGGCCTCCTTGAGCTTGGTGAGGCGCAGCATCTGCAACATCCAGGGCTTGCCCAGCTCACCGCGCTGTTCCAGGTAGCGGGCCAGCTCTTCGGAGCTGGGAGTGGCCGGGCCAGGGGCTGCGCTCATGTCCAGGTCCAATGCAGGCCGCCAGCCTATGGAAGCCGGCAGGCAGAGCGTGAGTCTCAGGCCGGCAGGGCCCAGGGGTTGAGGCCCAGGTCGGCACCGAGGCGGTGGGCGCAGGCAAAACCGCTGAACGCCACGGCGTTGAGGCCCTGCCCCGGGAAGCAGCTGTCGCCCACGCAGTAGAGGCCCCGCACCCCCGTGCGGTTGAACGGCATCGGCAACAGGCCCGGCAGCCGCAGCGCCGGGATCGGGCCATAGCTACCGCCCATGCGCCCCAGAAAGCGGCGGTGGCTGCGGGGGGTGCCCACCTCGCGGTGGCGGATCGCCCCCCTGAGCCCCGGCAGGATCGCCTCGAGCCGGGCGATCAACCGGTCGGCATCGGCCTGCTTCTTGGCCCTGTAGGCCGCAGGGGTGAGCCCCTGCCAGTGCTCCATGGCACTGGGGGTAAAGGTGTGGAGGATGTGGTGCCCCCCAGGCGCCAGCGACGGGTCAAGCAGGGTCGGCATCGACACGAAGATGACCCCCTGCTCGGCCTCCATCTCCTCCCAGCGCTCCAGCAGCAGGTGATGGCAGTGGAAGCCAGCGGGCACCACCGCCGCGTCGATCCCCAGGTGCAATGACAAAAACGACGGCGACGGCTTGTAGCGGCGCCGCCAGGTGGTCTCGGCTTTCGGAGTCTGCGCCAGGTCAACCAGGGGCTTCTCGATGGCCCCTTCGCTGCCCGGCTGCCCCCCGAAGGTATCCCAGCGGGTGGCGTTGCTGACCACCCGCCGCGCCCGGATCTGCTCACCGCTGGCCAGCTCGACCCCCATGGCCCGGGCACTGGCCCCTTCGCCCGCGAGCAACACCCTGGTGACGCGCGCCTTGTAGCGAATGGCGCCGCCATGGCGCTCGAGCCCCGCCACCAGCTTGCGGGCGATGACGCCCACCCCTCCTTTGGGGTAGTTGATGCCGCCGGCATGGCGATCGGAGAACACCATGCCCGCATTGATCATGGGCGTGAGATCGGCCGGCATCACCGACCAGCAGAAGCACTCCATGTCGATGAAGCGCAGCAGCTGCTGATCCTTGATGTGGGCGCGAGCCACAGCACCAACGTTCACCGGCAGCCAGCGGGCCAGCCCCAAACAGGCCAACGGCGCCCTGAAGAACACCTTGGCCAGGTAGGCGGGGTCCTCGAGCGAGAGCAGCGGCATCGCATCGAGGCAGTTGAACACCTGCCAGCAGGTGTCATAAAAAGCGCGAATCCCCTTGCCCTCATGGGGAAACAGCCGCGTCAGCCGCGCCACAAAGCTCTCGTAATCGCGGTCGACCGCCACGTTGAGGCCGCCTGGCAGGTGGTACGCGAGCTGGGCGGGGTCGGGCACGGTCTCGCAGTGCTCGCCCACGTCGGCCAGGGCGCGGGTCAGCAGATTGGTGTGACCCCGTTCGCCGAAGCCGAAGATCATCGAGGCGCCGACATCAAACGTGTAGCCGGCGCGCTCGAAGCTGCCGCCTGAGCCCCCCGGAATCAGGTAGCGCTCGAGCACCAGGGTGCGCGCCCCCTTGGCCGCCAGCTGGCTGGCGGTCACCAAACCGCCGATGCCGCTGCCAATGACGATGACATCCCAGTCATCAGAAAGGCTGGAGCTCACCGATGGGCGCTGCGGAGTCAGCCGACCCTAGGTGCCAGCCATCCTCACGCGTCCAGCCCCGAGCCCACAACCACCGGGGTCTCCGCCTGGGGTGGTGGTGGGCTCGCGCAAGCAGCTGGGCTGGGTCAGCAGCTGGGCTGGGGCGGTGGGGATGCAGATGGGGCAGAGCTGCCTTCTGCGGCGCCGTGGATCGGCGACTGCTTCAAAAGAGGCTTGAAAAACACGCCAGAAAACTGGCGGTTTTTTGGAGAGCCCGGCAGGGGGGAACGCCGGCGAACACCACTGAGCACAAACCATGGTGACCTGCCTACGCCAGGCGCACGCAGGTCACACCGGCCGCTGCGTCGCTCAGTCGCGAGCCTTCCGCGTGTGCCACTCCAACGTGCGCCGATCAACCTGCCACCAGCACGGCTCGCTCCGATGCACCCATGGCAAACGGTGCCAACTCGGCCAGAGCGCGGTCGCGGTAGGCGCCATAGCGGCGGCGCTTGTCACGAATGCGCTCGGCCAGCTCAGGCAGCAGCCCGAAGTTGGGCGGCATGGGCTGGAACTGGCCCCGTTTGCCGCCTGCGCCACAGGGCGCCTCGGCCACGAAATGTGTCAACGCGCCGATCATCGTGGTGGGCGGCAGCTGCAGGGGATCGAGCCCCCGTGCCAGCCGCGCCGCGTTTGTGCCCGCCAGCCAGCCGCCCGCCACAGCCGCCGCATAGCCTTCGGTGCCGGTGAGCTGGCCGGCGGCCAGCAGCGTGGGCCGTGCCCTGAACTGCAGGGTGGCATCGAGCAGCTGGGGCGACTCGAGAAAGGTGTTGCGGTGCATCACGCCGAAGCGCACGAAGCTGGCGTTCTCGAGGCCAGGAATCAGCCGCAGCACCCGCTGCTGTTCGCCCCATTTGAGGTTGGTCTGGAAGCCCACCAGGTTCCAGAGACGGCCATCTTTGTCTTCCTGACGCAGCTGCACCACCGCATAGGCGCGGTTGGCGCGGCGCACATCGCGGTCGTTGACATCGCCCCAGCGCGGGTCCCACAGGCCGATGGGCTTGAGCGGCCCGTAGCGCATGGTGTCGTCGCCGCGGCGGGCCAGCTCCTCGATCGGCAGGCAACCCTCAAAGAAGCTGGCGCTCTCCTTGTCGAAGTCCTTGAGCTCGGCCTGCTCAGCCGCCAGCAGCGCCTCGCGAAAGGCCAGGTACTGGCCCTTGTCCATCGGGCAGTTGATGTAGTCGGCGTCGCCCTTGTCGTAACGCGAGGCGCGAAACGCCACCGTCAGGTCGATGCTCTCGCCCTCGACGATGGGGCTGGCGGCGTCAAAGAAATGGCAGTCGTCGCGACCGGTGAAGGCCCGCAACTGCTCGGCCAGGGGCTCGCTGGTGAGGGGCCCTGTGGCCAGCACGGCGATCTCGCCAGGGCCCGGCAGCTGGCTGTGCTCGCGCCGCTCCACCGTGACCAGCGGGTGCCGCTCGAGGGCAGCCGTGAGGGCAGCGCTGTAACGACCCCGGTCCACGGCCAGGGCGCCACCGGCGGGCACCGCATGGGCATCGGCGGTGCCAATCACCAATGAGCCCAGACGCCGCAGTTCTTCCTGCAACAGACCGGCAGCCCGGTCACTGCTCAGGGCGCCAAAACTGTTACTACAGACCAGCTCGGCAAACTCACCGCTGTGGTGCGCAGGGGATTGCCGCACGGGGCGCATTTCCACCAGGGTTACGGGCACCCCGGCGCGGGCGATCTGCCAGGCAGCTTCGGTACCGGCCAGGCCGGCACCGACGACCAGCACCATCAGGCGGCCCGGCCGCGCTTGATGAACAGCTGCAACTGACCCACGGCGGCGCGGCCGATGTGGAACACGGCCCAGCTGGCAGCCAGAACGACCGGAGCAGCCACCAAGATCAGCCGAGCGTCCATGGAAATGCGCAATTCAGTGCGGCGATCTTAAGGACTGCAGCCGCCCGGCGCCGATCCCCACGGCAGATGGCAATCAACTGAAGCCAACATCACGTGAAGCCAGGGTCCATGCTGCGGCCGGCATGGGCCATGGCCAGCTGGCTATAGCGGCGGGCGTGCTGGCGCTGCTCGGCGATGGCCTCGGGGCTGAGCTCGCGCTTCACCGTTGCCGGAGCCCCCATGACCACAGCCCCTGGGGGCACGTCTCTGGTGACCACCGCCCCGGCCGCCACCAGGGCCCCGGCGCCCACCGTGACGCCGTTGAGCACGATCGCGCCGATGCCGATCAGGCAGCCGTCTTGCAGGCTGGCTCCGTGTACCACCGCCCGATGGCCGATGGTCACATCGGCTCCGATGGTCACCGGAAAGCCCGGATCACCGTGCAGCACTGCCCCGTCCTGCACGTTGCTGCCAGGGCCCACAACAATGGCGCACACGTCGCCGCGGGCCACCGCCGTAGGCCAAAGGCTGGCGCCGGCCGCCAGCTTCACATTGCCGATGACCACAGCGGTCTCGGCCACCCAGGCGTCGGCGTGAATCTGGGGCTGGGGCCAGGGCAAGGCGGTCATGAGGGAGGGCAGCGCCGGGTGGGCAGCGTCGGGTGATACGTTCAAAGGGTGGCCCACCGCGCCACACCCAGGCGCCTGGCGTCCGGGCGGGTCGTTAGCTCAGCGGTAGAGCACTCGGCTTTTAACCGATTGGTCCTGAGTTCGAATCTCAGACGACCCATAGTTCTGGTGATGGTTCATCCGACCAACGGGATGACCTCAACGGTCGCATCGTTGCTCAGGCTGGCTGCTCAGCCGCGTCAGATCGGCATGCAGCCAGGGATGGTGAAGGTCAGCAATCGGATTGAAAAATTGTTACGAGAGAACCATCCCTCAACTTCCCCGGGACAATAGGAGCAGGCCAAGTAGGAATTCAAAGCGTGAAACGTCGAGACTTCTTGACGATGTCGGCAACCGCAATTGCAGCCTCTGCATTGCAACCAAGACCGTCAATTTCAGCGACGAGAACCAAGCAATCCCCTGGAAAAGCTGGAGAGATCAAAACACTGCGTATTTATCCAGCCATTGGCATCTGCAGAGTAGGCGGCAGCCCGAAATGGTTTTTCGCACCTGAGATCCCAGGCATGCCTGCCGAAGATGACAGTGCCTACAAAGACGGCAGTGCTCTGATCAAAAAACAGGTCCAGCGCTTTCGCATTTACGCCTTCGACAAAGACGAAAATGTCGTTGGCGAAATCACCGCTGACAATGCTGAGATCACTTGGGGAGTCCACCTGGCAAACACCAAGGCGGCCTGGTATGAATTCTTCAACCCTCTAGACAACGGCGATCTGGCTCCAGGGATTCCGGGCAAGAGAAGGAATAATTCCTTCAAGGGAAGCAAAGAGCGCGAGAAGATGCTGGTTGTCGATGCTGGATTGGTCAACATCTCAGGAATCAATACAAACAGCCTGGGAGGTGAAGTGAAGTATGCATGCCAAGGAAGCTTCATGCAATCAACAACGGTGAAACTTGGTGAGTTGCGCACCGACTCGAAAGGGCGCCTACTGGTCTTTCCCGGTGACGGGCAGTCCATCAGTCCAACCAACAAGAAAATCACAAGCTTTGCTGACAATGAAGAGTGGATTGATGACTGGTGCGATGGACCAGTACTTGCCTCGGTTCGCCTAAAAGCTGATCAAAGAACCCTCAATGCCAAATCAGCCTGGGTCGCGTCAGCTGGACCAGACTTCGCGCCAGAGATCACGCCACTGGTCACGATGTTCGACGTTGTCCAGAACCTGAATTACAAGCAGGGCTGGGAAGACGAAAACAGTGAGGTCTCCTTTCGACGCGACATCTATCCAATCCTGCATCGACTGGATCTGATGCGATGGGTCTCTGAATCGGCGCATCTGCATACAGGCTGGGCTGATTTAGGGCCACTTCACGAAGAGAGCTATATACAAAAACTGTCGAACAACAGCAGAGCAACAAGCAAGGAACGCAACAACATTTTCTCGAAAATCAGGAAACCACCAAAGGCAACAGACATCCCTGGTTACGAGTCTGATCACAAGAACACTTCGAATCTAGTTCCATGGATGCTGGGCGATGGAGTCAATTACCCCAAGAGCCCTCTCTACATGTTCAATATCACTGAAACATAATACGAAAAACTAAAACAATGGGCCAAGGGAAACTTTATCAATGATTTCAGCATCTCCAAGGAGGAAAAAATCAAGACCTTTGATGATATTCCTCTAACAGAGCAACCGAACGCACTCACTCGAGCCGCCCTGGAAGCATGCTCGGGTGGCGGTTTTCATCCGGGGGTAGAGCTGACATACAATCTGCGTCACGCACAGATGTATGAACGCTTTTATGACTCAACGAGTGATTCCTACCGCATTGCCCTTAGTAAACGACCGTCGCTCATACAGGATCTGGGCGAATCACTGACGCCAACGGTCTTTTACCAAGGCCTTCAAGATGTACCAACACCAATTGGCAAGCAAAGCCCAGGAGATCTAACAAGATGGATGGGAATTCCATGGCAATGCGATGCCTTTAGCTGCCAGGCTGTCGACACAAATGTTGATTTTCCAACAGCAGTCTGGTGGCCTGCACAGATCCCAATCGATGTCCTTACGGAAAAGTTTTATAACCTGGCCAATGATCGACGATTGAGCCAGGAACAGCGCCGCATATTTGCGTCCCAGCGTAAACGCTGGTCTCGAAGGGTAGCAGGCGTTGGTTACCATGCCAACCAATCATATTGGGATGGGCTTGAGAATATGATTGCACTTTGGCAAAGAATGGGGATTGTTGTTCGACGGTCACCCAAGATAAAGGATGACGATTTTGATGTTGATTTGTCTGGCGATTTCTTTGTTGAAACAGGCAGAGGAGTCATCGAGCTACCTTCTCCAGCAGATCAACGTCGACAGCAGAGTTCAACCTGATCCGGGTGTCTTCTCAACGCCCGCTGATCGCTGTGGTTGGTGACGGCATCGCAGGTTGCACCTCCATCGTGGCTCTCAAGCAGCAAGGCTTCAGGCCCATATGGATTCGACCTGAACGATCGAGACCAGCCTCAACATGGCCCGAATCCATTGATTCAACTGCAATCGACCTTTTATCTGATCTTGTCGATACAACCCGTTTGCTATCGATCTGCCGTTACTCAGTTGAATCGCACCATTCTTGCTGGGGAAGCGATCGCCTGATCACCAGACTCAACACACGTCTTAATCAGCGAGATAAAGGAACCCACCTAATCCACAAGGACTCCCTGATTAAGCATCTGGATCATGAAGCATGTCAATGCTCAAGCATCATCAGAGGTCAGATCAAGACAATCAGCCACGCAAAAAATGCATGGATCCTTTCGCTGGCCAATGGCACAAACGTGAAGTGCCATGCACTCATCGTGGCTAGCGGAACAAGCCCCTCGATTCAGAAGCAGTTCAGTCAGATCATCACCACCGATGCGCTTCTTGGTCACCATTGGACACTGAAACAACAGGTTGTTTCCAGACATAGCAATGAGGCGACCAGCTTTGTGGAGGCCTGTGCGACGGGATGGTGGTATGGAGTGTCATTTCACGATGGATCACTTTCGCTTCTGTTCATGACAGAGCCTGGCCAACGCACGTTGATGCAAAGCAGCGTCGACTTTCTAGCGCAACACCTGAACGGAACTGTTCATCTCAAGCAGTGGATCCGTTGTCAAAATATGCGTCTCTTAAGCAGTCCTCATTGCTTTCAAAAGATTTGCCGCAATCTGAGAACCTTTGCAGGTCAAGCAGAGCATTCCGACGGTCCATTTTGGCTTGCAGTGGGTGATGCGGCGATCAGCCATGATCCCCTGTCCTCTTTCGGACTCACAAGTGGCATCTGGAGTGCGGTTCAAGCTGCGAAACGACTGGGGCAAAGTTATGACGGTCAGGGGGCCGAAGCGATTCATGCTTACAATCGAGAGATGGCTTCTTTTTATCATCACATCCAAAAACAACGTTGTAGTGTCTACAAAAGCGAAGTACGTTTTGCGTCGGAACCCTTCTGGATCAAGAGAAGATGCCCGCAGACGCGTGTTGTGCACGCCTGACCCACAGGACTGCATGGCATCAATAACCACTTGAGGCTGACTCGTTCCTGCAGCCAGATCAACCCAATAAGCCAATACCACTGACTCATCACAGGCCACCGAAACGAACACAGGGATGTAGGAAGCGCCCTAGCTGAGCGGAGGATCCCTCAGGGGTCAGTGACATCGCGGTGGAGCAAAGAACCCTTGAGGTTTCCGGCACAGGCCGGCAGGCAAGGCAGGATCGGGCCATGACACACCCG
>Ga0310330_100025_pt1 | contig 56302 bp, 55 predicted proteins | sample LakMicDCLTotalB5_FD_195544 | JGI IMG/M metagenome (GOLD analysis project Ga0310330, IMG submission 195544) | Enriched freshwater cyanobacterial communities from Lake Michigan, Michigan, United States - MI23.DCL.Total.B5 (v2) (version 2) | ecosystem: Environmental > Aquatic > Freshwater > Lake... | reverse complement strand
CTCTGGGAGCGCGGTTGGCGTCTGGATCTGCCGGCCCTACTGCAGCGCTGTACGACCCAGTGGTCTGTGATGTTTCCATCCTTCCAGGTGGACAGCGGCGCCCTCGCGGCCGAACTGGCGGAGTTGCTGCGCCAGCGCCTGGTGAGCCTGCTCGAGGAGGAGGGTTTTCCGGTGGATGTGGTGCAGTCGGTTGCCGGGGAGGGGCTGGCCCTGGAGCGGATGCTCGCCGATCCGGCTGATGCCAGGCGTCGGGCGGAGCTGCTGCAGGTCCTGCGCCGCAGCGGCGAGCTAGCGGCGGTCCAGGCGGTGGTGCAGAGGGCCTCGCGGCTGGCCGAGAAGGGAACCCTCGCGAGCGGTGTTTGCAGCCCTTCGGGGGTGGTGGAGCCGGCTCTGTTTGAAAAGGGCAGCGAGGCCGCCATGCTCGAGGTGCTTCGTCAGCTGGAACCGGTGATCACCGGCAACGACCTCAACCGCTACCTGCTGCTGGCCAGGGGGCTGGCTGAGAGTGCTTCCACCCTCGCAGCCTTTTTTGATGGCGCCGACAGCGTCCTCGTGATGGCGGAGGATCCGGCCGTGCGGAGCAATCGCTTGAATCTGCTGGGGGTGCTCCGCAACCAGGCGGCTGTTCTGGCCGATTTCAACCGCCTGTCCGGTTGATCCGATCGGTGGTTCATCGGGGCTTCGCCCAGGCTGAGGCCCCCTGAACCGTCCCCCCCAGACGTCGCATCAAGACACCCGGGCGCATCAGCGCTCCCTACCCTGAGGCTATGGCGATCGTCCACGTTCAGGGGCTCAGCCGCTCCTTCCGGGTGTCGGAGAAGGATCCCGGCCTGGCCGGAACCCTGCGGCACTTTTTGCGGCGTAAGGTCCGCACGGTTGAGGCCGTGCGGGACCTCCATTTCGAGATTGAGCCCGGCGAGATGGTGGGTTTTCTTGGCCCCAACGGTGCCGGCAAGACCACCACCCTCAAGATGCTGAGCGGGCTTCTCCATCCCAGCGGCGGGCGAGTGGAGGTGGCCGGCCATGTTCCCGCCCATCGCCAGGCTGCATTCCTGCGCCGCATCACCTTGGTCATGGGTCAGAAGCAGCAGCTGATCTGGGATTTGCCTCCCCTGGATTCCCTGCGGGTGAACGCGGCGGTGTACGGCCTCGACGATCGGGAGGCCGCTCGGCGCATCGCCGAATTGGCCGAGATGTTGGAACTGGGGGAGGAACTGCACCGACCCGTGCGCAAGCTGTCCCTGGGTCAGCGGATGAAGGCCGAACTGATGGCGGCCCTGCTGCACCGGCCCGAAGTGTTGTTCCTCGATGAGCCCACCCTGGGCCTGGATGTGAATGCCCAGGCGGCCATGCGCCGTTTCCTGGCCGACTACAACCGCCGCCATGGCGCCACGGTGCTGCTCACCAGCCATTACATGGCCGACATCACGGCCCTGTGCCCGCGCGTGCTGCTGATCCATGCCGGCTCACTGTTTCATGACGGCAGCCTCGAGCAGCTCACCCAGCGCCTGGCTCCTCGCCGGGAGGTGCGCCTGGAGCTGGCCGACATCCTGCCGGGCTCGGCCTTTAGCGGCTACGGGGAGGTCGAATCCTGCAGTGGTCGTGATGTGCGCTTGCTGGTCGACCGGGACCAACTCACCACGGTGGTGGGACGTCTGCTGGCGGACTTGCCGGTTTTGGATCTGGAGGTCCGCGATCCCCCGATCGAGGACATCATCGGCCGCCTCTTCCGGCAGGGAAGCACCGAACAGCCATGAGCCATCCCCTTCCTTCCCCGCCCAGGCGTCAGCGGCATTTTGATCGCCACCGTGGTTTCCAAGCGATGACCTCCGCCCTCCGCATCGCCCGGGCCCTGTTCGTCAGTCAGTACGCCCTGATGCTCGAATTCCGGGCCGAGATTCTGCTCTGGGCCCTCTCGGGACTGATGCCGCTGCTGATGTTCTCCCTCTGGAGCGGTGCACCGGCCGGTGCCGCCGCCGGCATCAGCCCCCAGGCTTTTGCCCGCTACTTCCTGGCGGCTTTTGTGGTGCGCCAATTCACGGTGGTGTGGGTGGTGTATGCCTTCGAGGAGGACAATTTGCTGGGGCGTCTCTCTCCCCTTCTGCTGCAACCGCTGCCGCTGGTTTGGCGCTACGCCGCTGCCCACCTGGCCGAGCAGGCCACGCGGCTCCCCTTCGTGGTGGGGATGGTGGCGCTGTTTTTTTGGGCGGTTCCCGAGGCGGCTTGGATCCCCTCGCCCACTCGCCTGCTGCTGGCCCTGCTGGCGGCCCATCTGGGCTTCTGGCTGAGTTTCCTCCTGCAGCACGCCATCACGATGCTCTGCTTCTGGAGTGAGCGGGCTAGCGCCTTGGAACGCTTTCTCTTCATGCCCTATCTCTTTCTCTCGGGCCTGCTCGCTCCTCTGGATCTGTATCCCGAAGCGGTGCGTCGATTTGCCCTACTCACCCCATTTCCATCGATGCTTTACCTGCCGGCCCAGCTCGCGTCCGGGGGAGCGATCGATGCGGTGGCGGGCTTTCGGACCGTGGCCGTCTGGCTGGCCGTGTTGATCCCCCTCAACCTGGTGCTTTGGCGGGCAGGGGTCCGCCGCTACGCGGCCATGGGGGGCTGATGGTACGCATCTCCACCATCCGTCGCCATGGTCGCAGCATCGCCCGCTTTTGGTCGTCCTCCCTGGCGGCCGAGATGGAATATCAGCTCAATTTGCTGATCGAAGTGGCAGCCACACTCATCACGCTGGCGGGGAGCCTCTTCACGCTCTCATTGTTTTTCGGCCATGGCCAAAAGCTGGGCGGATGGAGTTGGGAGGCGGCCCTGGTGGTGCTGGGGATCTACACGCTGCTGAATGGATTCTCGAGCACCTTGCTGCGTCCCAACCTCGGCAACCTGGTGAAACAGGTTCAAAGCGGCAGCCTCGACTTCGTGCTGCTCAAGCCGATGGATTCCCAGATCTGGTTGTCGCTGCGCACCCTTTCTCCCTGGGGTCTGCCGGAGATGCTGCTCGGTCTGGCGCTGGTGGTGGTGGGAACCATCCGATCGGGCGCCAGGCCCGATGCTCCAGCACTGCTCACCGGCGCCTTGATGCTCCTGGCCGGCATCGCGATCCTTTACAGCCTCTGGTTCGTGTTGGCGGCAACCAGCATCTGGTTCGTGAAAATCTGGAATGCAACTGAGGTGCTCCGCAGCCTGTTGGCCGCGGGTCAATTCCCTGTCAGTGCCTACCCCGCCACCCTGCGTGTGGTGTTCAGCACCATCCTGCCGGTGGCGTTCCTCACGACAGTCCCCGCCGAGGCGATTCTTGGCCTAGCCACCGGTGGATCGGTGGTGGCGAGCCTGGTGCTCGCCGGATTCAGTCTCCTGGGAAGCCGGGCGCTCTGGCGATTCGCACTGCGCCACTACACCTCAGCGTCGAGTTGAGCGCAGGCAGGGTTGGCCTGTTAACTCAGGGTTTACCTGCCAGAACCGGCTCCCGGCTGTCCTTGGGATCCGTTCCACCTGGGGTTGCGCTGGCGGATGGGGATGTGGCTTCAGGCTTCCTGACCCGGATCCCCCCTTTGATGGCGCTCACCGCCTCCATGTCCTCAACTTCCTCGGGGCTTCGTACGGCACTAGCCACCGGGCTGTAGGAAGAAGGCGCAAGCGCTTGGCCCCGCAGCACGGCGGCGAGGGTCAGGAAGGTGAGCTTGAGTTGCTGCCAGGGATTCATCGCCACCACCCGCTTGTAGAGGTAGCTGTCGAAGGTGAGACGTTGGACGTCTTTGTCATCGCACATCTCCACGAAGGCTTCGCGGGCGGCGTCGTTACTGTAGAAAATATTCTGTAGAATTTCGAGAACTTTATAAGTAGGCCCATATTTTTTATCCCACTTTTTGATATAAACTTTTAGGTCGGCTTCCGTGGGGATGCGCTGCCCGCCTTGACTAGAGGCCACAATCTCCTCGGCGCACATGCGGCCACTTTTCGCCGCAAAGTAGATGCCTTCACCCGAGCTCTTGGTCACATAGCCTGCGGCGTCTCCCACCAGCGCCATGCGCCCCACGACTCGCCGGGGACGGGGGTGTTCGGGGATCGGATGGGCTTCCACCTTGATGACCTCGCCCTTGAGCAGGCGGTTGCTGGCCCGCTCACGGATGCCCTGCTGCAGACCCTTGATCAGGGACTGGTTCTTCTGCATGGTGCCGGTTCCCACCGCCACATGGTCGTATTTCGGAAAGACCCACGCATAGAAATCCGGGGACACGTCAGTGCCCACATACATTTCAGCCAGGCTTTCGTAATACTTCATCTCCTCCGGCGGCAGCTTGATGCGCTCCTGGAAGGCGATCGCCACGTTGTAGTCGCCGGCATCCATCGCTTTGGCCACGCGGCTGTTAGCGCCATCGGCACCAACGATCAGATCGACTTCGAGGGTCTTGGTTTCGCCAGTCGCCTCACCAGCCGCGTAGTCGGAATAGGTGAGGGTGTAAGGGCCTTGTCGGTTGGCACCGGTGTCGATCTTCGTGACCAGTCCGTTCACCAGGTGGGTCCCTAGGGAGGCGGCACGGTCGCGCAGGAAGGCATCCATCACCTCTCGCCGACACATGCCGATGTATTCGGCTTCGTCGTCGAGAATGATGTCCACCTCACGGTTGGAGGGGGAGATCATCTTCATGTTGCGCACCTTCCGGTCGATGATCGACTCAGGCAGGTCGAATTCCGAGACCATGCAGAGGGGAATTGCCCCGCCACAGGGTTTGGCGTTATCCAGCTTTCGCTCAAACAGCCAGGTTTGTATGCCGGCCTTAGCCAGTACTTCAGCAGCACAGGAACCGCTGGGGCCGCCCCCGACAACAGCAACGCGCAACATCTTGAAACTAGCTCCAGCCAGGGGTTCTCGACCAGAAGCTAACACCGCCAACCCACGTTGTGCTTGGTGTTCTGCTGCAGAGCTTTAGCATCCACCCACCATCCTTTTCCTGGCGTGTCCCCCCGAGCCTCCGGCCGAGATTCCCGCCAACGCGGCCCGGCCCGTGCCGCCCATTCCCAGGGCGGAAGAACGGCGCCGGGCACGGCTGGTGGGGATGCGAGCCGGGGGGGAGCGGTCGCTGACATTCCACTGGCCCGCCGTAGTCGCCCGCCCGCCAGTGGCAAAGCGAGCCTTGCCAGCCGGTTTCGCTGGAGCCTGCTGGTCGGATCCATCGCCGTGGTTCTTGTCCTGGGCCCCCTCCGGCCTTGGCTCGCGCCGCCACCGGTAGCTGGTCTGAACGCCCGGCTCGCTGCGGATGGCCGGCTGCTCGGCCATCTGCCTTATCCCGAAGCACCGCCCGAGACCCTGGTCACCTTCGCCCCCGGGCATCAGCTGAGGGAAGATGCGGCCCGCGAACTCCTCGCCATGCAGAAGGCCGCCGAGGCCGATGGGGTTCAGATCACCGTGATCAGTGCCTTTAGGGACCTGGCCGTGCAGCGTCACCTTTTCTTTGAGGTTGGCGCCGAACGCAGCCAGAGCCCTGAGGTTCGTGCCCGGGTGAGTGCCCCCCCGGGATTCTCCGAGCACAGCACGGGGTTTGCCGTGGATCTCGGCGATGGCCGCAGGCCCCAGACCAACCTCTCCACGCGCTTTGAATCCACGGACGCCTTCGCTTGGCTCCAAGCCAATGCCGTGCGTTTCCATTACGCCCTCTCCTTTCCCGCCAAAAACCGCCAGGGCGTGAGTTATGAGCCCTGGCACTGGCGTTTTCAGGGGTCTACCGAAGCGCTGCGCCTCTTCGAACCAGCCCATCGCCTCAGTCGGACACTCCCTTAACCGAGGCCGGCCCGGACTGCTATATAATGAAGAATCGCTTCAGATCTCCAACTTCCTTCTTGGATCGCCCATCTCTGGGGGTTCCTAGTCGGGGTGTCAACAGGAGCTCCGGTCTCGATCCAGCCAGCGCAGCATCTCCATCCCGCTGCCGCCTGCCCACGGATGAGGAAAGCGCGACGCGGCGTCCACCGGGCAGACGCCAATACCCCAACCCTTGAGGACACAGGCCCCATGAGCGGCGAAGCCAAAGGCGCCCAGATTCGCAATATCGCGATCATTGCCCACGTCGACCACGGCAAGACCACCCTGGTGGACGCTCTGTTGAATCAGTCCGGCATCTTCCGCGACGGGGAGGCCGTGCCGACCTGCATCCTCGATTCCAACGATTTGGAACGGGAACGCGGTATCACGATTCTGTCGAAGAATACGGCGGTTGATTACAACGGTATCCGAATCAATATTGTTGACACCCCCGGCCACGCCGATTTCGGGGGCGAAGTAGAGCGGGTGTTGGGCATGGTGGATGGCTGTCTGCTGATCGTGGATGCCAATGAAGGCCCCATGCCGCAGACCCGCTTTGTGCTGAAGAAAGCACTTGAAAAGGGCCTTCGTCCGATTGTGTTTGTCAACAAGATCGACCGTGCCCGGGTGGACCCTGAGCAGGCTGTCGACAAAGTGCTCGATCTGTTCATTGAGTTGGGTGCCGACGACGACCAGTGCGATTTCACCTACCTCTTCGGTAGCGGCATGGGCGGCTACGCCAAGCCCGACATGAAGACCGAGAGCGACTCCATGAAGCCGCTCTTTGATGCCATCCTTCGCCATGTGCCGCCCCCGGTTGGCGATCCGGCCAAGCCGCTGCAACTCCAAGTCACCACGCTGGATTACAGCGATTTCCTTGGCCGCATCATGATCGGCCGCATCCACAACGGCACCATCCGGGCCGGTCAGCCTGCGGCCTTGATCCGCGATGACGGCTCGATTAAGCGTGGTCGCATTTCCAAGCTGCTGGGTTTCCAGGGACTGGCGCGTGTAGAGATCGAGCAGGCGAGTGCCGGTGATCTGGTCGCAGTGGCCGGATTTGATGAGGTGAACATCGGTGAGACCATCGCCTGTCCCGACCACCCGGAAGCGCTGCCGCTGATCAAGGTGGACGAACCCACCCTGCAGATGACCTTTGTGGTCAACGACTCACCCTTTGCGGGTAAGGAAGGCAAATTCGTCACCAGCCGGCAGATTCGCGATCGTTTGCAGAAGGAACTGCTCACCAACGTGGCCCTGCGGGTGGAAGACACCGATTCCCCGGATCGCTGGGCGGTGAGCGGGCGTGGTGAACTTCACCTCGGCATCCTGATTGAAACCATGCGCCGGGAGGGGTTTGAGTTCCAGGTGAGCCAACCCCAGGTGATCTACCGCACCATCGATGGCAGCCCTAACGAACCCTTTGAAACTCTGGTGCTGGATGTGCCGGAGGAATCGGTGGGCAGCTGCATCGAAAAATTGGGAATCCGCAAGGGTGAGATGCAGAACATGGAGAACACCAACGATGGCCGCACCCAGCTGGAGTTCGTTGTGCCTTCCAGGGGTTTGATCGGTTTCCGCGGCGATTTTATCCGTGCCACCCGCGGCGAGGGAATCATGAGTCACTCTTTCCTCGATTACCGCCCAATGCAAGGTCACTTCGACACCCGTCGCAATGGAGTGCTGATTGCCTTCGAGGAAGGTACCGCCACCTTCTATGCCCTCAAGAACGCCGAGGACCGTGGCCAATTCTTCATCACCCCCACCACCAAGGTGTACAAGGGGATGATCATCGGCGAAAACAACCGCCCTCAGGATATGGAGATCAACGTTTGCAAGGCCAAGCAGCTCACCAACATCCGCTCAGCCGGTGCTGAGGAACTCGATACCCTCCAAGCCCCTGTTCAGATGACCCTGGAAAGAGCCCTGGAGTATATCGGCCCTGACGAAATGCTCGAGGTCACACCCGAGTCGATCCGACTGCGCAAGCTGCCGGCTCGCAAACCTGCCAAGCGCTGAACCGGTTGGAGTACCCGGCCGGCATCTCCGATCTGGCGGCTGATCCCCGCTTACAAGAGGCGGTCGACCAGTTCAACGCGGGCGACTGGTATGCGAGTCACGATGGCTTCGAAGCCCTCTGGCATGAAACCCTGGAGCCCGATCGCACGGTGCTCCAGGGCATACTCCAGATCGCCGTGGCCCACTTGCATCGCGAGCGGGGCAACCTGCGGGGAGCCACCGTGCTGCTGGGCGAGGGGTTGGGGAGGTTGTCAAACTGCGGAGATCGTGTCATAGGTTTTGACCTGTCCCTACTCCGCACCAGCAGCGCCCTTTACCTCGAAGCCCTGCAACAGCAACAATCGCTCGATGGCCTCCCCTCCCCCTGTCTGAGGCCTGTTGGCCCTGTGGAGCCACCGGTAGATTGAGCTTTCGGCCGACACCTCCATTCCCTTCCCCTTGCCCACACCTAAGACCACAACAGCAGTTCTGGGGCCAAAGGGTGCTGTCGCCCTGCTGCTGGTCCTTGGGGTGCTGGTGTGGGCCCCTCCATCCCGGCTGCTTGGGGCCAAGGCCCAGTCGGGCGGCCTCTCGACCCCACCGGCACCCCTGTTGCCAGTTCCCCAGGGTGCTGGGACAAGACCCTACGCCGCACCCGCCAGTGCTCCAGCCCGGCCGGCCGATCCAGCCGTCCCGGCAGCTGGGTCCGGCATGGTCACCATCGAGTCGGATCGCCAGCAAGCCGACAATCGCACCGGCATCGTGACGGCCACGGGCAATGTTCGGATCGTCTACCCCGAGAAGGGGATGGTGGCCACGGCCCGCCAAGCCCAGTACTTTTCCAGGGAGGCACGGCTGGTGCTCAGCGGTGATGTGGAAGTTGTCGATGCCGAGGGTCAGCGTATCCGGGCCGAACGACTGGTTTATCTGCTGAGTAGCGAGCGGCTCCAGGCCGAACCAACGCAGGGCCGGCAGGTGATCAGCAAGATCCGACTCCAGGGGCCAAGCGGTCAGGCCGCGCGCCCGCCGATGCCATGAGCCTTCAGTTGGATCAGGTGGGCATCACCCTCGGTGGCCGCGCCCTGGTCAATGGCGTCAGTGTGGAACTTCACCCAGGTGAGGTGGTTGGATTGCTCGGTCCCAATGGCGCCGGTAAAACCACCACCTTCAATCTGGTCACCGGTCTGCTGCGACCCGACCGGGGCGATGTTCGCCTCGACGGGCTCTCGGTGTCCAGGCTGCCGATGCCGAAGAGGGCCCGCCTCGGCATCGGCTACCTGCCCCAGGAGGCCAGCGTGTTTCGCAGCCTCACGGTGCGCGAAAACCTTCAGCTGGCATTGCAGCAGAGCGGCACCCCACGCTCGATGCGACGCGAGCGATTGGATAGCCTCATCCAGGATTTCCACCTGGTGCCCTTTCAGCACCGCAAGGGCTATCAGTTGTCCGGGGGGGAGCGGCGACGTTGTGAAGTGGCCCGTGCCCTGGCTGTAGGAGAGAGCGGCCCCCGCTATCTGCTGTTGGATGAACCTTTCGCCGGTGTCGACCCTCTGGCGGTGGCCGATCTTCAGGACCTCATCGATGGCCTGCGCAACCGTGGCATGGGCGTGTTGATCACTGACCACAACGTGCGAGAAACCCTGGCCATCACCGACCGGGCGTACATCCTCACCGAGGGCAGGATCCTGGCTTCAGGTAGTTCTGAGGCCATGGCCAAAGATCCGCTGGTGCGGCGCCACTATCTCGGAGAGGCATTCCAGCTTTGATCGCCATTGCCCGGCTTCAGAAACTGCAGCAATCGATCCCCTTCGAGCGTCTGGCCTCCAGGCTTCGGTTGAACCGGATCCCCCTGATGGACCGGTGGTTGATCAAGGAGTTGGTTGGACCATTGCTGTTCGGGATCGCTGCCTTCACGGCAGTGTCCCTTTCGGTGGGTGTGGTCTTTGAGCTGGTGCGCCGTGTGGCGGAATCGGGGCTTCCCTTGCTGGCTGCGATGCAGGTTTTGCTGCTGAGGTTGCCAGGATTTCTGGTTCTCGCCTTCCCGATGGCCACCTTGATGGCCACCCTGTTGGCCTATAGCAGCCTTTCAGGCAATAGCGAACTCACCGCCCTGCGAAGCGTGGGCGTATCCACCACCCGCATGGTGCTGCCGGCTCTGGTGTTGTCGGTGCTGATGACACTTCTCACGTTCATGTTCAACGATTTGATTGTGCCGAAGGCGAACCTTGCCGCCACGAACACCCTGGAGGTTGCTCTTGGCAAAGCCCTTACAACTGAAACAGGCAATAACGTTCTTTATTCCCGCTTTGGCCGCATCAAGCAGCTTGAAGGAGAGAGCATCAAGCAACTCACCCATCTTTTCTATTCGCGCAAGTATCTGCAGGGCCAGATGGCTGATGTCACTGTCATCGACTTCTCCAGGGCCGGTCAGCGTCAAATGCTCACGGCTGAGAGTGGCCGCTGGAACGATGCCCAGGGGATGTGGGAATTCAGCAATGGACACATCGTCAATCTCGATGACGCATCCGGCACCACCACCTCGGCCCGTTTTGACCGCTATCTCTATCCCCTCAGTCGCAACCCTGTCGAGGTGGCCAAGATTCCCACCGATCCCGGTGCCATGACCGTGGGCCAGGCCCGCCGAGCCGAGAGGCTCTATGAAGAGGCTGGCAATGCCAAGGAGGCCCGCCGTATGAGGGTGCGCATCCAGGAGAAGTTCGCCTTTCCGGCCATTTGTTTGGTGTTCGGCCTGATCGGCAGCAGTTTGGGGGTGAGGCCCTACAACCGCACCAGCCGCGGCCAGGGATTCGGCATCAGCGTGCTGCTGATCTTTGGTTATTACCTCATGTCGTTCATCTTCAGCTCGCTCGGCATCTCCGGAACCCTGGTTCCTTTGCTGGCCGCTTGGTCCCCCGTGATGATCGGCCTCGCCGCCGGCCTCCACCTGCTGCGGGTGGCCAGCCGGTGACCCGCCCTTCCCACCACCATGGCGGTCGCGTCCACGCGGCAAAGTGGGCATGAGCTGAATGGAAGTGTTGAACGATCCGGTCCTTGCCTTGGGGCTCCTTGCCTTCGGCCTGTTGCTGCTGGTGCTGCCCCTGTCCTTCTGGGCCCTGAGCGGTCAGCGCAACAGCCCCTGGGTGCGCCTGTTGGTGGCGGCGGCCAATCTCTGCCTTACGGCCCAGCTGGTGCTGCGCTGGTGGGAGTCGGGGCATTTCCCCATCAGCAACCTTTACGAATCCCTCTGCTTTCTCGCCTGGGGCTGCACGCTGGTGCAGCTGCTGGTGGAACGCAGTTGGCCCAGTCCCCTTGTTGCGGCAGCGGCCACCCCGATGGGTCTGGGCTGTGTTGCCTTCGCCAGTTTTGCCCTACCTGACCGGCTGCAGGAGGCCTCACCCCTTGTTCCGGCCCTGCGCTCCAGCTGGCTGGTGATGCACGTGAGTGTGATCATGCTCAGCTATGCGGCCTTGCTCGTGGGCTCCCTGTTGTCGGTGGCGGTTCTCCTGGTCGACCGGGAGGGGGTGCTCGAGTTACGCAGCAGTTCGATCGGCAGCGGCGGCTTTCGGCAAGCCCAGGTCGCCGGCGCTGGCGGTGCCGACCTCGAGCTGAGTTCCGGTTCCTTCCGGCTCAGTGAACAACTCGACAGCCTTAGCTACCGCACGATCACCGTGGGCTTTCTACTGCTCTCGGTGGGCTTGGTGAGCGGAGCGGTGTGGGCCAATGAAGCTTGGGGCAGCTGGTGGAGCTGGGACCCCAAGGAAACCTGGGCTCTGATCTGCTGGTTGGTCTATGCCGCTTACCTTCATACCCGCCTGATCCGCGGCTGGCAGGGCCGTCGTCCTGCGGTGGTTGCGGCGATCGGCCTTGTGGTGATTGCCGTCTGCTACATCGGCGTGAACCTGCTCGGGATCGGTCTCCACAGCTATGGCTGGTTTTTTGGGGACGGCTGATTGCGTGATCTAAGCTATTGGTGAGTGATGTTGACTGAAACCAATGGCTGATCTCGATGTCAGAGGGTCTTCGCCATCGTTAGGGTAAGCAGAAAGCCCCGGTTGAAGATCCGGGGCTTTCTTAATGGAGGCATTCAATTTTTGGTTGATGGCAATTGATCAGCCAGGCCGCTTGCTGTTGCGAATTCCCTGAATGGCTTGCGCGTAGTCGGGCAGACCAAACACGCCCGATCCACTCACAATCGCATTGGCTCCGGCCTCGATCACCTGCCAGGCATTGGCCGCCTTGATGCCACCATCCACCTCGATCCAGGGATCCAGGCCGCGCTCATCACACATCCGGCGAAGCTCGCGGATCTTGTCCACTTGGGAGGGGATGAAGCTCTGGCCTCCGAAGCCGGGGTTTACGCTCATGATCAATACCAGATCGCACAGCTCAAGGCAGTACTCCAGGGTGCTGAGGGGTGTGCTGGGGTTGAGCACTGCTCCGGCCTGCTTGCCAAGGTCCTTGATCTGGCTGAGGTTGCGGTGCAGGTGCGGGCACGCTTCCACCTGTACAGAAATAATATCGGCGCCGGCCTTGGCGAAATCCGCCACATACTTCTCCGGCTCGACGATCATCAGGTGCACATCCAAGGGTTTGGTGGTCACCGGGCGAAGGGCTTCCACGATCAGGGGACCGATCGTGATGTTGGGAACGAAGCGGCCATCCATCACGTCCACATGGATCCAGTCCGCACCTGCAGCATCCACGGCCCGCACGTCCTCGCCCAACCGGGAGAAATCAGCTGAGAGGATCGAGGGGGAGATCACCAGGGGTTTGGTGCTCATGAACGCCTCAGGGGATACGGGTGGCGCGATTGTACGGGCTGGTCGCACCGTGCTCGCTGATACGATGGCGCCGCTCTGGGACCGGGAGGTCCTGCAGTGTCAGGGACCTCAGCGGATTCGGCGGCCCCTCGCCCCGCTCCACCAAGGAACCACCGACTGCGCACCTGACCAGCCGATTTCCCCGCCTGGTCCGCCCCGCGCCCCTACCCATTACCCAACCGCCGGACCGCTGTGGATCGCACTCTCATCCAGGAAATTCTCGAGGTCGTTGAACAGGCCGCCATCGCCTCCGCCGAACTCACCGGTCTGGGCCTGAAGGATGAGGCCGATGCCGCTGCGGTTGAGGCGATGCGCAAGCGGATGGGCCAGATCCAGATGCAGGGCAGGATCGTGATCGGTGAGGGTGAACGCGATGAGGCCCCGATGCTGTATATCGGCGAGGAAGTGGGCAGCGGCACCGGACCCGGCGTTGACTTCGCTGTGGATCCCTGCGAAGGCACCAACCTCTGTGCCAACAACCAACGCGGCTCCATGGCCGTGCTGGCCGCTTCGGACCGCGGTGGTCTCTTCAACGCCCCTGACTTCTACATGAAGAAATTGGCGGCGCCCCCGGCCGCTAAGGGCAAGGTGGACATCCGCAAATCGGCCACTGAAAACATTGCCATTCTCAGCGAATCCCTCGGTGTTCCCGCCAGTGATTTGGTGATCGTGGTGATGGACCGCGCCCGCCACAAGGACCTGATCGCTGAGATCCGGGCCACCGGCGCCCGCGTGCAGCCGATCTCCGATGGCGATGTGCAGGCCGCCATCGCCTGCGGTTTCGCCGGCACCGGCACCCACTGCCTCATGGGCATCGGGGCCGCCCCGGAAGGCGTGATCTCGGCGGCGGCCATGCGGGCCCTCGGCGGCCACTTCCAAGGTCAGCTCGTCTACGACCCGGCCGTGGCCCAAACCAAGGAGTGGGAGGGTCTGACCCGCGAGGGCAACCTGGCCCGGCTGGCCGAAATGGGCATCAGCGATCCCGACAAGATCTACGAGGCTGAGGAACTCGCCTCCGGAGAGAACGTTGTCTTCGCTGGCAGTGGCATCACCGATGGCCTCCTCTTCGATGGCGTGAAGTTCGAGAAGGACTGCATCCGTACCAGTTCCCTGGTGATCAGCACCCTCGACGGAACGGCCCGCTTCACCGATACGGTGCATATCAAACCCGGTGCCCAGAGCATCGCGCTGCGCTGATCGCCAGCACCGATCCCTCCGCACCTGCACGCGAGCTCGCCTCCATGCACATAGCCGTTGTCGGCCTCAGTCATCGCACGGCTCCGGTGGAGATCCGCGAGCGGTTGAGCATCCCCGAGCAGAGCCTCGAAGCCTCGCTTCAGCAGCTCCGCTCTGATGAACAGGTTCTTGAGGCTTCCATCCTCAGCACCTGCAACCGACTTGAGATCTACACCCTGCTGCGCCATCCCGATGATGGGATCGAGGCGGTGGGATCTTTCCTCAGTCAGGTTTCTGGCTTCTCCCTCGAGGAGCTCGGCCCCCATCTGTTCACCTACCACCACGAGGAGGCGGTCGCCCATCTGCTTCGGGTGGCGGCCGGGCTGGACAGCCTGGTGCTTGGGGAGGGTCAGATCCTCTCCCAGGTGAAGAAGATGGTTCGGCTTGGCCAGGAATACCGATCCGTCGGGCCGATCCTCAATCGCCTGCTCAATCAGGCCGTGAGCACCGGCAAGCGTGTGCGCACGGAGACCAACTTGGGCACCGGCGCGGTGTCGATCTCCTCGGCCGCCGTGGAACTGGCCCAGCTGAAGGTGGGCCAGACCCGTGGCCTCAACGAGCTCGTGCCGCTGGACCAGGAACAGGTGGCGGTGGTTGGCGCCGGCCGCATGTCTCGCCTGCTGCTCCAGCACCTCCAGGCCAAGGGTTGCCGAGGGGTGGTGCTCCTCAACCGCACCGTGGCGCGGGCCGAAACCCTTGCCGCCGATTTCCCCCAGCTCCCGGTGCAGTGCCGACCCCTCACGGAGCTCGACCACTGCCTCAGCACTTGCTCCCTGGTCTTCACCAGCACCGCCGCCGAGGAGCCGGTGATCACCGCTTCCCGGCTCGTGCACCTGAACCGTCGGTCCAGCCTCATGCTGATCGATATTGGTGTTCCGCGGAACATCAGCTCTGATGTGAGCGAACTGCCCGGGGTTGAATCCTTCGATGTCGATGACCTGCAGGAGGTCGTGGCTCGAAACCAGGAAGCTCGGCGGGAAATGGCCGCCGAAGCCGAGGGGCTGCTGCGGGAGGAATCTCGCCTGTTTCTCGAATGGTGGGATGGTCTGGAGGCCGTTCCCCTGGTCAACAAGCTCCGCCTGCAGCTCGAAGAGATCCGCGAGCAGGAGCTCCAGAAGGCCCTGAGCCGCATGGGCCCCGACCTTTCTGCCCGGGAGCGCAAGGTGGTGGAGGCCCTTAGCAAGGGGATCATCAACAAGATCCTCCACACCCCTGTAACCCATCTGCGCGCGCCCCAACCGCGCCAGCAGCGCCATCTGGCCATGAAGGTCCTGCGGGACCTCTTCGAGCTCCACGACGGCGAGTCAATCCTCTGATCCCCACCCCTCAGGTTTCGATGGCCTACCTCCGGCTACGAAGTGTCGCCGACACTCGCCGCCTTCCACCCCGTTCCTGTACGGTCTGCCCTGCGTCTGTGAGAAGAGAGGATTGATGAAAAGAGTACTGGCGATCATCCTTGGTGGAGGCGCGGGAACCCGTCTTTACCCCCTCACCAAGACGAGGGCGAAGCCCGCCGTGCCCCTGGCAGGCAAGTACAGGTTGATTGATATTCCGATCAGCAATTGCATCAACTCCGAGATCAACAAGATCTATGTGCTGACGCAGTTCAATAGCGCTTCGCTCAATCGTCATCTCACGATGACCTACAACCTCTCGGCCGGCTTCGGCCAGGGGTTTGTCGAGGTGCTTGCCGCCCAGCAGACACCCGACAGCCCCAGCTGGTTTGAGGGCACCGCTGATGCTGTGCGCAAGTATCAATGGCTGTTTCAGGAATGGGATGTTGACCATTACCTGATCCTCTCCGGTGATCAGCTGTACCGGATGGACTACAGCAGGTTCGTGCAGCATCACATCGACACCGGAGCCCATCTTTCCGTGGGTGCGTTGCCGGTGGATGCCGCCCAGGCCCAGGAATTCGGGCTGATGCGAACAACGACTGACGGTCGAATTCAGGAATTCCGGGAAAAACCCAAGGGCGATGCTCTTGAAGCCATGCGGGTGGACACCCAGAGTCTGGGTCTGTCGGCCGAAGAAGCCGGCCGCCGGCCCTTCCTGGCCTCAATGGGCATCTACGTATTCAGCCGCGATACCCTTTTCGATCTGCTGAATTCAAATCCGAGGGCCACTGATTTCGGTAAGGAAATCATTCCTGCCTCCCTGCAACGCAGCGACAATCTCCAAAGTTTTCTCTTCGATGACTACTGGGAGGACATTGGAACCATCGGTGCCTTCTTCGAAGCGAATCTCGCCCTCACCGATCAGCCCAATCCCGCCTTCTCCTTCTACGACGAGAAGTTCCCCATCTACACCCGCCCCCGATACTTGCCGCCCAGCAAGCTGCAGGATGCCCAGGTCACCCAGTCGATCATTGGAGAGGGATCCCTGCTCAAGGCTTGCAGCATTCATCACTGTGTCCTCGGGGTTAGAACCCGCGTCGAAGACGAAGTGGTGCTTCAGGACAGTCTGGTGATGGGCGCCGATTATTTCGAGTCGATGGAGGAGCGTTTGGTGCTGCGTGAGCGGGGAGGCATCCCGATCGGCGTGGGTCGCGGTACGACCGTTAAGCGAGCAATTCTTGACAAGAATGTCCGAATTGGCGAAAATGTCACGATCATTAACAAGGATCACGTTGAGGAGGCTGATCGACCCGAGCTGAACTTTTACATCCGAAACGGCATCGTTGTCGTCGTGAAAAACGGCACCATTGCCGATGACAGTGTGATCTGATCCTGACAGGGGTCCCATTCACCCGGCAGGATCCCCCCACCCTGTCCACACTGGGTTGCACGGATTTCTGACCGGCCCCATGAGCAAGGCGCATTTTGGCCTGATTGGTCTCGGTGTGATGGGGGAGAACCTCGTCCTCAATGCCGAACGAAACGGCTTCTCAAGCGTGGTGTTTAACCGCACCTACGCCAAGACCAAGGACTTTCTTTCCGGCCGCGGGGCCGGGAAGCAGATCATCGGAGCTGAAACGCTGCCCGAGTTTGTGGCCGCCCTGGAACGTCCTCGCCGCATCCTGGTGATGGTGAAGGCGGGCCAACCGGTGGACGACATGATCGCCACCTTGTCGCCCCTGCTTGAGGAGGGTGACCTGCTGATCGATGGCGGTAATTCTCTTTACACCGACACCGAGCGTCGTGTGAAGGAGCTCGAGAGCAAGAGCTTCGGTTTCATCGGCATGGGGGTTTCCGGTGGGGCCAAGGGTGCCTTGGAGGGACCGAGCATGATGCCAGGTGGCACCAAGGCGGCCTACGACGCGATCGAATCCCTGGTCTGCAAGATGGCCGCCCAGGTGGAGGACGGCCCCTGCGTGACCTACATCGGTCCCGGTGGAGCCGGCCACTTCGTCAAGACCGTCCACAACGGCATCGAGTACGGCATTGAGCAGATCCTGGCCGAGGCCTATGACGTGATGAAGCGCCTGGCGGGCCTCGATGGCACCGCCATGGCCGACGTGTTGGCGGCCTGGAACGGCACTGAGGAGCTGGCCTCCTTCCTGGTGGAGATCACCGAGGTGTGCCTTCGCACCAAGGACCCCGAAACGGGAAGCGATCTGGTGGAGTTCATTGTCGATGCCGCCGGCCAGAAGGGCACGGGCCTCTGGACCGTGGAGAGTGCCCTCAACATGGGGGTGCCCGTTCCCACGATCTACGCGGCCCTCAATGCCCGTGTGCTCAGTTCCCTCCGCCCCGAGCGGCTGGCGGCCGAGCCCCTGCTCACCGCCACCGCCCCGGCAGCCTGGACCCTGGGGGATCCGGCCAGCGGACCCCTGATGGATGCCACTGTGCTGGCCTGCATCGCCAGCTATGCCCAAGGCATGGCCCTGCTGCAGGAAGCCTCCAACCTCCACGATTACAAGCTCGACATGGCCGCGATCGGCCAGATCTGGAAGGGGGGCTGCATCATTCGGGCCCGCCTGCTGCAACGCATCCAGAACGCCTACACCGCCAAGGCTGATCTTCCCAACCTCATGGTGGATCCCTGGTTCCTAGAACAGGTGAACCGGCGTCTGCCTGGCCTGCGGGCCGTGGTGGCCAGTGCGGCGGCGGCGGGCATTCCCGTGCCCTGCTACAGCAGCACCCTCGACTACATCACCAGCTATTTCAGCGGCCGGCTTCCCCAGAACCTGGTGCAGGCGATGCGGGATTGCTTCGGCTCCCACACCTACGAGCGCACCGACCGCCCCGGCAGCTTCCACACCGAGTGGCTGTGATGACCACCTACCGGATCTCGGTGGCCGCCAGTGCCGACGACCTGGCCCGCCAGTGCGCCCAGCACATTGCCGCCGCGATTGACGTCGCCCTGGCCGAACGGGACCGCGCCCAGATCGCCTTAGCCGGCGGTGAGACACCGAAGGCGGCCTACCGCCGGCTGGGAGAGGAGCACCTGCCCTGGGAGAGGGTGGATGTGCTGCTGGGTGATGAACGCTGGGTCAGCCGGGATGATGCTTCCAGCAACGCGCGCATGCTCGGCGAAACGCTGTTGGCCCGCGAACCGGGAAGCCGGGCCAGCTTCCATCCCGTACCCACCGCTCTGGCCGATCCGGAGGCCAGCGCGGTGGCCTACGAAGCCCTGCTGAAGGCGTTGTGTCCGGGAGATCCACCCCGCTTGGATCTGATCCTGCTGGGCCTCGGCGACGATGGCCATACCGCTTCCCTGTTCCCCGGGACTGCCGCAGCTTTGGTGAAGGATCGGGCCGTGACGATTGGGGAGGGCAAGGGTCTTCCCCGCATCACCCTCACGGCACCGGTGCTCTCGGCCGCCCGTCAGGTGGTGTTCCTCGTGAGCGGTGCCGGGAAACGGCAGGCCCTCAGGCGTCTACTGGATGTCTGCGAACCGGCCGATCGCACCCCAGCCCGCTTGGTGCAGCCTGTCGGGGAGGTGCTGATCCTGGCGGACCAGGCTGCCGCCGAAGGCCTGGCCTGAGCGGCCCCACAATGGGGTCTGATGCGATCGGTCCATGACGCAGCCTGGGGAGAAGCTGGTGGTGGCCGGCGATGGCTTCGTCGGTTGGCATGCCCTCAATGACACGATCATGGGGGGCCGGAGCAGCGGTAGTTGCAGCGTGAGCCAAGCGGGCCTGCGCTTCTCAGGGGAGCTGATCGAGCAGGGTGGTGGCTTTGTGAGCGTCCGCTCCCCCCTGTTCTCTCCTCCCCTGGATCTCTCGGACTTCGCAGCACTGCGCCTCGATCTGGCCGGCCAGGGCCGGCGTTTCAAATTGGCGGTGGCCTGTGCGGATGGGGTGGCCGGCCTCACCGAGCTGATCCCGGGGGGGCTGCGCTGGGTCCATGAATTCGGCACCGACGTGGAGGGCTTCAGCGCCGTGCGCATTGGCTTTGACCAGCTCACGCCATCGGTGCGGGCCCAGCCGATCGAGAAGCTACCGATGGGGTTGCCACTGCACTTTGATGCGGCCCGCATCACCCGATTGCAACTGCTCCACTCGAAGTTCGATGACGCCGGTGGGCTCAACCCGGGCTTTCGTTCCGGGTCCATCGATCTTGAGCTGCAGGCCATCCACGCGGTGGGCTGAGACCCTCGCTGTGCGGGATTGGAATCAATCAGCCAGCATGGTGTGCAGTGTGTGCCGTGCAGCGGCCGAGGCATGGACTGGGCCGATTCCGATCTCCTGGGTCCTGGCTGGCCTGATGAGCTAGCCGGGGTGAACACCGACCTGGCCCAGTTGGTGGCGGCGGCGGCCGACCTGTGCCGCAAACCCCTGCGCCATGGCGTGGTGCTCAAGAGCCAGCCGGATGATGCCGATTGCAGCCTGGAGCTGGAGGTGCGCAATTCCCAGGGGGAACGCCTGCCGGAGCACGACCTGGAACTGGAGATTTTCCGCAGCGGCACCGAGGGCAGCGCCCGGCTCCACCTCACCCTGGCATGGCGCCTTGATGACACCCTGCCCATGCTCTGGCAGGGCAGCCACCCGGTGTGGATGGATGGCCAAGGACTGCGCTGCGAGCGTCCGCCCGATGGAGCTCAGCTCGAAGCGTTAGCCCGGCGGCTCCGGGCCCTGCTCGACGCCGACCTCTGATTCAGCTTGTCAGCACTGGTCAGTGACCGCCCCGAGGCTGCTGCTGCTCACAAGGCGGGCGTACTTGCCCAGCACGCCGGTGCGGTAGCGCGGTTCAGGTTTCACCCAGGCGGCTCGGCGGCGTTCCAGTTCGGCATCATCCACGTTGAGCTGGATCAGCAGCCGCTGGGCATCCACGGTGATGCTGTCGCCTTCGTGCACCAGGCCGATCGTGCCCCCCACGGCGGCCTCCGGGGCCACGTGGCCCACCACCATCCCGTAGGTTCCGCCGGAGAAGCGGCCGTCGGTGATCAGGGCCACCTTGTCGCCGAGGCCCTCGCCGATGATCGCGGCGGTGGGGGCCAGCATCTCGCGCATGCCCGGACCGCCGACCGGGCCCTCGTAGCGGATCACCACCACATCCCCTTCGCGGATCTGCTTGGCAAGGATTGCGGCGAGAGCCTCTTCCTCGCTCTCGTACACGCGGGCCGGGCCGGTGAGTACCGGCTTCTTGACGCCGCTGATCTTGGCCACGCTGCCCTCGCTGGCCAGGTTGCCTTTGAGGATCGCCAAGTGGCCTTTGGCGTAGAGCGGATTGCTGAGGGGGCGGATCACGTCCTGGTCGGCCTGCGGTTCGGCGGGCACCTCCGCCAGCACCTCCCGCAGGGTGCGGCCCTCCACGGTGCGGCAATCGCCATGGAGCAGGCCCGCATCGAGCAGGAGTTTCATCACCTGGGGGATGCCGCCCGCCTGGTGAAGGTCCACCGTCACGTAGCGCCCGCTGGGCTTCAGGTCGCAGATCACCGGCACGCGCTGGCGAATGGTTTCGAAATCGTCGATGGTGAGCGGAACCTCCGCGGTGCGGGCCACCGCCAGGAGATGCAGCACGGAATTGGTGGAGCCCCCCACCGCCATGATCACGCTGATGGCGTTCTCAAAGGCCTCGCGGGTCATCAGGTCGAGGGGGCGGATGCCCTGGGCAATCGCTTCCACCAACACCTCGGCGCTGCGGGCGGCGCTGTCGGCTTTCTCCGGATCCTCGGCCGCCATCGTGGAGCTGTAGGGCAGGCTCAGGCCCATCGCCTCGAAGGCGGCGCTCATCGTGTTGGCGGTGAACATGCCGCCACAGCTGCCGGCTCCAGGGCAGGCGTTCTTTTCGATAGCGGTGAGCTCGGCTTCATCGATACGGCCGCCGCTGAACTGGCCCACCGCCTCGAACGCGCTCACCACGGTGAGATCGCAGGCGCCGAGCTTGCCGGGCTTGATCGTGCCGCCGTACACGAACACCGAAGGGATGTTCATGCGGGCCATCGCCAGCATGGCGCCGGGCATGTTCTTGTCGCAGCCACCCACCGCCAGCAAGCCGTCCATGCTCTGGGCGTTGCAGGCGGTCTCGATCGAATCGGCGATCACCTCGCGGCTCACCAGGGAATACTTCATTCCCTCGGTGCCCATCGAGATTCCATCGCTCACGGTGATGGTCCCGAACATCTGGGGCATGGCGCCAGCCAGACGGGCTGCCTGCTCGGCGCGGCGGGCCAGGTCGTTGAGCCCCATGTTGCAGGGGGTGATGGTGCTGTAACCGTTGGCAATGCCGATGATGGGCTTATTGAAGTCGTCGTCGCCGAAACCCACGGCCCGCAGCATGGCGCGATTTGGGGACCTCTGGATCCCCTGGGTGATGGCGGCGGAGCGCAACATGGTGACGAGGGACGGGTTGTGGGAAAAGCTACCGACCGACGGGACCCGGTAGGGCTCAGGGCAGCGGCTGAAGTTGCTCCAACTGGCGGCGCACCTCATCGATCGCCTTGTTGAGCTGTTGAACCCGTTCCTGCAACAGGGGATCGACAGAAGCAGCCGCTGGGGTGGGCTTGAACTCAGTCCGGGGGCGGGCCTCAACCTTGAGGGTTGGCTGACGAGGCGCTCTCAGCCGCAGGGGTTGGCGAAGGCTGCTCTGACGACGACGATCCGCCTCACTCAACAGCCACCAACCGAGGCCCGCAGCCCCGAGTACGACTCCACCGAGGGCGCTCAGCAACAGGCCGTTGCCGGAGCTGGCTGGGCGTTCCCGGGGTTCCGCCATGGCTGCGTCAAAGGATCTACCTCACCCTAGGGAGGCCACGCCCTCGATTCCAGTGAAGCGGAGGTCGGCATCCCCGAACCCGGGCACAATCCTCCCCTCGCCATCCACATCGGCGTCAATGCAGGCGCAGTAGAGCGTCAGATCGCTCCATCGCTCACCCAGGGCCTTCAGCCCCGGGGCTGCTGCCACCAGCGCGATGATCCGGAGCCGTTCACCCTGCACCCCTTGCCGGGCTAGTTGCTCCAGAAGGTGCATCAAACCATCGGCGGCGGTGATCTCCGGTACGAAGAGCAAAACGCCTACCCGATCGCCAATGGCATCGGGTAGACCGATGATTGGCCCCTCACCAGCCGTGGTTGGGGGCCGCTGTCCCACCCCATCACCCCCGATCCATAACGGGGCTAGGGCGGCGGCTGGCAACACGGTGCGGGCGCCTTCCCATAGGCCCAGTCCCGCCGGCAGCAGCGGTAAGGCGAGGACCGGGATGGTGGCATCCACCACGCGGCCTTCCGTGGTGCCAAGGGCCGTCTGTACCGCCACGGCCCTTTGGGGCAACCAGTCCCGCACGGCTTCGTAGGTCAGCCAGCGGCCGAGTTCCAGCATGGCGGTGCCAAACAAGGGCGGTGGTGTGTCGCCATCGCGAAGCACCGTGAGCCAGTGTGCGATCAGGGGATGGGGGGGAACCACCACCCGCAGGGACATCGCCATGCCTGCCATAACTTGGGCCAGCAGCGTACCGGCTAGGCCATGGGAAACCGCAGATCGACCACCCAGGCCGAGGGACGCAACCTTGGAGTCCTGCCCATGAACCCGCTGACTTGTGCCGAGGCTTGGCCAGGTTTGGTCGTTGCAGCTCTGGCGCCCTTCTTGGCGCTGCTGCTCGTGCTCACGCCCCTAGGACCTCTGGTCGAGCCTGCCCTGGCGATCACGGCACCGGAATTGCGGGGGCAGCGCAGCCTCCAAGATCTTCAGCCCGACATGCACGGCCGGGACCTCAAGCAGCAAGAGTTCCTCAAGGCTCCCATGGAGGGCTTCGATCTGCACGATGCCGACCTGCGCGGGGCTGTGTTCAATTCCAGCAACCTGCGCCAGGCCAACCTGAGCAACGCCAGGCTTGCGGATGTGGTGGCCTTCGCCACCCGCTTCGACGGAGCAGATCTGCGGGGTACCGTCTTCACCAACGCGATGCTGATGCAGAGCCACTTCCGCGATGCCCTGATCGAGGGAGCAGACTTCAGCGATGCGGTGCTCGATCTCCCCGAGCAGAAGGCCCTCTGCGCCAGGGCTACAGGCATCAATAGCCTCACCGGGGCTTCAACGCGCGACAGCCTGCGTTGCCGCTGATCCGCCGCATCAGACGTCCAGAAGGCTTGGTGGTATCTGACCGCTGCCCAACCTGCCCCTAGAGTTTGATCAACCGGTTTTGCAGGGGAACAGCCTGCGAAGGAAACGGGGAAAGCACGGTGGGGGATCCCAATCCCGAATCCGTCACTGTCCCGCAGCTGTGATGGCCACCGCCATGGCCCAGTCAGAACGCCCGCCGGCTCCATCTCCACAGTCCGGCGCGGACCGGCTTCCTCCATGACTTCTTCTCTTCCCGGGAGCCGGGGCCCTGTCCCTAAGGCAGCGCTTCTTCTTCTGCCTGCCCTAGCCATCCTCGCGATGCTTCCCGAGGCAGCCCAGGCCCACCACCTGATGGATCTGTTGCATCTCAAACCCACACCCCTCTCGGGTCTGCTGAGCGGCATGGCTCACCCGGTGCTCGGTCCAGACCATCTGCTCTTTCTGTTAGCCCTCTCCCTGGTGGGATTGCGCCATCGCGCCAGCTGGATGCTCGCCCTGCTGGCCACCGGTCTGGCAGGCAGTTGCCTTGGTCTGGTGCTTCCCGGCCTGCCGGCGGCGGAAGCCTTGGTGTCCTTCAGCCTGGTGGTGGTCGCCCTGATCCTGCTGGCGGGTTGGGATCGCCGCCTCTTGTTTCCAGCCATTGCCTTGCATGGCTATGTGCTCAGCGCCATGGTTCTGGGCTGGAATGCCGCACCGATCGCCACCTACCTGATCGGTCTTCTGATCAGTCAGGGAGCGCTGCTGCTGGTCGCCCTCGTTGCTCTTCGCCACAGCGCTGCCGCCTGTTCCGCCACGACACGCCGCACCCTGGCTGCCGTGTTGTTCGGCCTTGGGGCCGCCTGGACCTGGTCCGCCCTGGTGGGCTGACGATGGCCCTATCCCCGACCAGCCGGCTCCCGGTCACCGTAGTGACCGGTTTCCTGGGCTCCGGCAAGACCACCCTGCTGCGTCACCTGTTGCTGGAGAGCGGTCTGAAGCTCGCCGTGCTGGTCAACGAGTTCGGTGAAATCGGCATTGATGGTGACCTGTTGGCCGCCTGCGGCTTCTGTGAGGCCGAAGAACTCGACGGCCGCTTGGTGGAACTTGCCAACGGCTGCCTCTGCTGCACCGTCCAAGATGAGTTCCTGCCCACCATGCTCAGCCTGCTCGAGCGGGCCGACGACCTCGACGGCATCGTGGTGGAAACCAGCGGACTGGCCCTTCCCGAACCCCTGGTGGCCGCGTTTGGCTGGCCCGCTATCCGGACCCGTACCCGCGTCCATGCGGTGGTGACCGTGGTGGATGGCGAAGCCCTTGCCGCAGGTCATGTGGTGGGTGATGGCGAGGCGGTGGAAGCCCAGCGCCGGGCGGACCCCAGCCTCGATCACCTGCGGGCGATCGAGGATCTGTTCCAAGATCAACTGGAAGCCGCTGACCTCGTGCTCGTGAGCCGGGCCGACCGGTTGGAGGCCCCGCGGCTTGAGGAGGTCATCGACCAGATTCGCCCCCGTCTCCGGCCAGGCACGGCCGTGCTCCCGATGTCTCGGGGCAGGGTGGATCCCTTCCTCCTGCTCGCCTCCCGGGGCGCTGACCCGAGCCACGATCCGCACCAGAGGAATGCCACGTCTGAGGATCACGGTCACCACGATGACCATGACCATGACCATGACCATGACCATGAGCACAATCACACCCATGTCGCCATGGAGGCCGTGGTGATCCGCCGCTCCGGTCTCTGGGAGCGGGAAGCCCTTGAGCAACAGCTGCTTGCGTTGATTCGTACCGAACCGGTGCTGCGCCTCAAGGGACGGTTGCATCAGCAGGGGCGACGCCTCCCCCTGCAGATCCAGGCCGTCGGTTCCCGACTTGATTGCTGGTACGAAGCCCAGGAGAGCCCTGGGTCAGGGCCTGCCGAGCCGTCGCTGGAGCTGGTGGTTTTGGGAGCTGCCGCCGACGCGGCTCGGCTGGAGCTGGCCTTCGCCTCCCTCTAAGCAGCCATCGGGCTGCCAACGCCCGCCTGAGCGTCAATCCAGGGGGATGTCGCCCCGGGCGCAAACCCCATCCCAGCACAGGCTGTTCTGGTTATCCCAGCGGCTCCTCACCGGCCGCCAGGATCCCGCTCCGTGCTGCATGGTCACGCTGCCGTGCCCGTCGTGGCGGAATTCCCAGCGTTGGGCACCCACCACAAGGGCCCATTGGCTGCCGATCGCGACCACCTCCATCCTGCAGGCCTGCCATGGCCCCTGGTCGAGCCTGCATTCCAGGGGAATGGCCTGGGCCATGGGTCGCGCTACCGCCGCGATGCCCTCTCGCCCGCCATCGAGCTGAACCGCGGCCAGCAGCATCAGCAGCCTGAGCAGCAGCACCGGGAAGCGGAGCGGATGGCTTCCCCAGACCGATGAGGAGCCCACAGCAGAGACAGAATCAGGGGCCTTCTTCAAGCTGGCCCGTGGCCTGCCGTGTGGGGGGGCAGGCTGCCAAGATTTAACAAACCTGCCCTCCGCCGGTGCCCCTCTTCAAAGCCCGTGTTTTGGTTTCCCTCCGCCCCTCGGTTCTTGACCCAGCGGGTGAGGCAACGCGAGCCGCTGCTCAACGGCTTGGCGTGGAGGGTGTGAAGCGCCTGAGGATCGGCAAGGCGATCGAGGTGGATCTGGAGGCCCCGGATCGGGCCGAGGCCCAGGCGAGGCTCGACCTTCTCGGTGACCGGCTGCTTGCTAATCCCGTGATCGAGAACTGGAGCGTGGATCTGGCCGAGGTCTCCGATGGTGTGGAGCTATGACCGTCGGTGTGGTGGTGTTCCCCGGCTCCAATTGCGACCGGGATGTGCGCTGGGCCCTCGAGGGCTGTCTCGGGTTGCCCACCCGTTTTCTATGGCATGAGGAGCGCGATCTGCGTGGCATTGATGCCGTGGTGCTGCCGGGTGGGTTCAGCTACGGGGATTACCTGCGCTGTGGGGCCATTGCCCGCTTTGCACCGCTGCTGCAGGCCGTGCATGAGTTCGCTGAGAATGGCGGTCCTGTGCTGGGCATCTGCAATGGATTTCAGGTGCTCACGGAAATGGGTCTCCTGCCCGGCGCCCTCACCCGCAACAGGGACCTGCACTTCCTCTGCCAACCCGTTGACCTGGTGGTGAGTAATCCTTCTAGTCGGTGGCTGAAGGGGTACGGGAGCGGGGAAAGGATCACGCTGCCGATCGCCCACGGTGAGGGCCGCTATCAGCTCGATGCCGATCACCTCCATCAGCTCGAACAGGAGGGACAGGTGGTGCTCCGCTACGCCGCCAATCCCAATGGCTCGGTGGGGGATGTGGCCGGCCTCACCAATGCAGCCGGCAATGTGCTCGGTTTGATGCCCCATCCGGAGCGGGCCTGCGACCCGGCCATTGGCGGCATCGATGGCCGTCGCCTGCTGGCGGCCGCCCTGGGCTGAGCCATGCGCCGCCGTGGGCTGATCACCGGACTCGCTGGTGGATTGGGCATCTGCGGCGCTGCCGCTGCGGCATCACGCCGACCTGAAGCTTCGGTTCCCCCGGGCCTGCCGTCACCACTACCGCTTCCCCCGCCACTCCGGCCGGGCAGTCGGTTGGTGGCGGTGGCCCCGGGCACCTGGTGGGAGAACGCGGAACAGGAGGCCAGGGAGTTGCAGCGCCGCTGCGGTGAGGCCGGCTGGTCCCTAGAGGTGCCCGCCGCAGCAACGGGACGATGGCGATGGTTTTCAGGTGCCGATGCTTCCCGGCGGGCGCAGCTGGAGAGGGCCTGGGCCGATCCGGCCACGGACGCCGTGCTCTGTGTAGCGGGCGGCTGGGGAAGCGCTCGGATTTTGGAAGCCGGCTGGCGTCCTGGCGACCGCCCCCTCTGGCTGGTGGGGTTCTCCGATCCCAGTGCGCTGCTACTGGCCCAGGTCAGGGCCGGTGTCGGTGGCGCGGTCCATGCCAGTACGGGGGGGGACCCTGCCCAATGGCAGCGTCTGGTGCGACTACTGCGGGGCGAACCCCTCCCCCCTCTGGCAGGAGAAGCATGGGTGGCGGGGGTCGCCACGGGGCCGCTGGTGGTGACCAACCTCACCGTGGCCACGGCCCTGATCGGTACTCCCTGGTTTCCCTCACTCCGGGGCTGTGTCCTGGTGCTGGAGGACGTTGGTGAGGCCCCTTACCGGGTCGACCGGATGTTGACCCAGTGGCGCAGCGCCGGGCTGCTGAAGCAGGTAGCCGGGATCGGTGTCGGCCGCTTCAGCTGGAGACCCGATGACGTGCTTCCAGGGGACCTTGGCCTGGATGAGGTGCTCCGCGATCGCTTAGGCGACCTCGGGGTTCCAGTGGTTGGGAGGCTACCGGTGGGGCATGGCCGCCCCAATCTCGCCCTCCCCCTGGGTCGCCTCGCGCGCCTGGATGGATCGGGCGGCCAGCTGGCCCTGCTATGACTCAAGGCCCTTGCTGCCAACGCTGGCAGCCATAAAAAAGGGCCCCCAAGGGCCCTAAACCATGTGGCCTGCCGAACTTGGTGTCTGGCGAGCCGAGATCGTGACTCAGTTCACAGCGGCAAAGAAATCCTTGCTCTTCACGGGATCAGGGTTCATGGTCTTCTCGCCGGGCTGCCAATTGGCGGGGCAGACTTCATCGGGATGGGACTGGACGTACTGGAAGGCCTGCAGCACCCGCAGGGTTTCATCCACACTGCGACCAACGGGGAGGTTGTTGATGGTGCTGTGGGCGATCACGCCATCAGGATCGATGATGAACAGACCGCGTAGGGCGATACCGGCGGACTCATCAAGGACCTCATAGGCCGAGGCGATCTCCTTCTTCAGGTCGGCCACTAGGGGGTAGGCGATATCACCAAGACCACCATTCTTGCGGTCGGTCTGGACCCAGGCCAGGTGGCTGAACTGACTGTCAACGGAAACCCCCAGCACTTCGGTGTTGCGGCTGGTGAAATCGGCGTAGCGATCGCTGAATGCGGTGATTTCGGTGGGGCAGACGAAGGTGAAATCCAGTGGGTAGAAAAAGAGCACCACGTACTTGCCGCGGTAGTCGGAAAGGCTGATCTCCTTGAACTCCTGATCCACAACGGCCGTGGCCGTGAATTCGGGGGCTTGCAGACCGACGAGCCTGGTCATGGGAGAGGTTGGTGGCGGGGGTAGGACCGAGGGCGTAGAACTGGCAGCACCCGAAGGACTTACGCGAAGTCGTTCCGACTACCAGTTGCCTCCTTAACAACCTATCACAATTCCTGAGTCCCACGCGGGCCACGGCGCCATAGGCTGATCACAACACCCTTTTTGCTCGCGCCCGATGGCTTGGGATCCTGCCGTACTTCGTAAATACAACACCACCGGCCACTTCAGGCTTCTCAATCAGGTTCGCTCGGAACTCAAGGGCAATCCCCTGATCCGCCCCAAGGATGGTGAAACGGTGGGAGCCGCGAACCGCAGCCGAAGTCTGACCCGAGCCCTGGAAAATCGTGCTTCGGCTGGCTACGGCCGCAGCCGCCGATCCCAGAATGCCCAGGAAGTCGTTGTGGTAGCTGCGGAATCCTGGCGCCAGGAACAAATCTCCCCGCAGGGATCGACGCCTTGGATGGCGAGCGCCGACCCTGGTTCACAACTTGATTCCTTCAGCCAGGTTGCTGAGGCACCTGAAAACTTCGATACGGAGTCCGGATCAGGAGGATTTCGTACCAGGCTGCGGGCCATCGACCTGCGCTGACGACAGGCGAATTCGCCGATCATCTACAGCGCCGTTGGACGCAAAAAACCATGGCTCGGGGGAGACTTGAACTCCCGACCTTGGGGTTATGAATCCCACGCTCTAACCAGCTGAGCTACCGAGCCTCAACAAACTGATCTTAGGGGATGGGCTGGCCACCCCCTTTCGAGATCAGCTTCGGGACAGGCCTTGTTCAGGCCCTGGGGGGCAGGAACTGGAGTGGATTCATCGCCCCTTCCCCGGCTGGAAGGACTTCGAAGTGGAGATGGGGGCCGGTGCTGCGTCCGGTGCTTCCCATCTGGCTGATCACTTGGCCCTGATCGACCTGCTGCCCTTCCCTCACGAGCAGGGTGCTGTTGTGGCCATAACGGGTTCGGCTTCCGTCCTCGTGGGTGATCTCCACAAAGTATCCGTAGCCGCCGTCATGCCAGCCGGAAAAGCTCACCCGGCCCCGGGCCGCCGCCACGATGGGTGTGCCGACGTTGTTGGCGATGTCGATGCCACGGTGCATGCGCCCCCACCGCCAGCCATACCCTGAAGTGAAGGTGCCCTGGGAGGGCCAGATCAAGGCCGTGCTGCCTCGGCTATAGGGGGGTGACTGGCGCTGATCATTGCCGAAGGATGGAAGTTCTGGCCAGCTCAGCCCGCCACTCCCCACCGGCGCCAGGCCGAGGAGCATGCGACTGCGTCCTGGCGCCGACTTGACCACCTGGACCTGAGTACCGACGACGAGACGAGCCGTTTCAAGACCTGGATTGAGTTGGAGCAGCTCGCCAAGGGTGAGCCCGTAGCGCTGGGCGATTTTGAGAAGGGTGTCACCGAGACGGACGACGGTGGAGATGGTGGTCGTTGGCGGCGGTGGCGGCAACGGGGGACGCCGTGGAGAGTCGATCTCCTGGGCAACCAGGGTCTCCGAGGAAGCGGCAGAGAGGGCGGGCGCAGATTGGACCGGTAGCTGTTCAAGAACCTGGAAACCTTCAGGCTCGAGACTCCGGATGGATGGATTGCTTGCCACTGCTGAAACCAAAGGCACCAAAGCCGGTGTGGCAAGCAACAGGGGAAGGATCAATCGGTGAGGCTTCATGCATGATTCACCCGTTGGACAAGACCCGTTGGAGAAGCCAACATCCCCGGGTCGGCCAGACAGTAGCGCCCTGCCTGCTGGGGATCAAGTGTCGCCTGCGACAAAGCGGGCCCTGAAGGGGCACCAGATCTGGTGGGAGCCACTCAGGAGGCGCTGCCGCTGGGGCTGCTGAAGGGGGCTGTGCCGCTGTTCAGCTGGCGAATCGCTTCAAACAGCACCACCCCCACGGCAACCGAGAGATTGAGGCTGCGCACCCCGGCGATCCCGTTGGGGGAAGGGCGAGCGATGGGAATCGTCAGGCGGGCGTCGGCCTGCTGCTGGAGATCCGGGGGCAAGCCATCCGTCTCCCGGCCGAAAAGAAGCCAGTCGTCGGAACGGAAGCGGAAGGAGCAGTAGGGCTGGCTGGCATGGCTGCTGAGGGCGATCAAGCGACCGCCCTGGCCGTGGCGGTGGGCCAGGAAAGCCCCAATCTCAGGGTGGATGGTGAGCGGCACCAAAGGCCAGTAGTCAAGGCCGGCGCGGCGCAGCTGGCGATCATCGATCAGAAAACCCAGCGGTTCGATCAGATGGAGTTCGCTACCGGTGGCGGCACAGGTGCGGGCCACGTTGCCGGTGTTGGGTGGAATCTGGGGCTGGAAGAGAATGACCCTGGGCATGGCGGGGTAGGTGGGCAGTCGAGTGGATCAGGAGTCACCGGGTACCGGAAGGCTCAGGCTCATCAGATTGAGGGCACGACCGTGGATCACCAGCCAGGAGGCATCGGCCTCGGCGGCCAGCTGTTGTTGCAGGGCCGCGAGCCGCTCCCGGAAGCGACCTCCCACCTCCGTTGGGGGGACCACCCCCCAGCCACATTCTTCGCCCACCATCAGCAGAGGGACCTCCCCCAGCCGAAGCAGATTCAACAGGGTCTGACAACGGCGTGACCAGGCGGCCTGGTCCGCCTCAAGATGGGCGGCTACCCAGGTTCCGAGGGAATCGACAAGGGCCAGCTGCCCCGGAAGCAATCGGGCCAGGGCCGCGGAGAGGTCGCCACCCACCTCCCACAACTCCCAGTGCGGCGGACGACGGTCACGGTGACGTCGCAGCCTCTCCTGCCAGCTGGGGTCATCCTCGAGGGTCGGGCCGGTCGCGATGTAGATCACCGCAAGGCCGCTGGTTTCGGCAAGATGCTCAGCCCAACGGCTCTTGCCAGAGCCGGCTGGGCCACTGATGAGGGTGAAGCGGGGGAATAAGGGTTCAACCACCGCCGTTCATGTTGCGCAGGGTGGCCACCGAGGAGGGGGAAACGCGATTGAGATAGCGGAAGATCCAGTATTTAAAGATGGTTGCCAGCACCACCGGGAAGGTGGCAATGAACAGCATGATGAAATTTTCCCTGGCGGGCAAGCCAAGGTGGTTGGCGACACCATCGAGAAGCACCGTCCAGCCTTCGGGGCTATGGAAGCCAACAAAAATATCTGTAAAAAGAATGATCGTGAAGGCCTTGGCGCTATCACTTAATCCGTAGATGACTTCATCAATAAAGCCCCGCAGGATCTGAATGTCTCTCTGGCCGAGTAGGCAGACCAAGACAAAACCTATGAGGCCAGCGAGGTCAGAAAAGACGTTTTTGATCGCATGGGTGCTTTGATTTTTAGATTGATCCTGCAACTCCAACGCCTTCTCGCTAAGGTGCTTGCGCAGTTCATCGGAATTTGGTGGCGGCTCGTTGCTCAGCAGCGCTTCGAATTCGAGCTCATCCTTGTAGGCGCGCAGTTCCTGAACGGCCCGTTCCTGGAGATGAGGTCTCGGATAACTCAGCAGGCTATTGCTGGGTGCAAAACGATCCACCAGTGGCGACACCACATAGGTGCGGCTCACCTGTTGCAGCAGGATGGGCACCAAGATCAGCAGTAGAAGGATCCTCAGGGAGACCAGGGTTGAATCCCGCCGCCGTCTGAATCCAGCCACCACGCTGGCCTCGGCGTCGGGATCGAGCTGACGACGCAACTGGTCAACGACCCCAATCAGGCTCCGGGGTAGAACCTCCGGGCTCCGACTGAGGCCGGGAAGCGGTGCCCGGCGGGGGTCATAACGGCTCATCACCGCCTCGATCAGCTGAAGCTGGCGCAGTTCCTGCCCCGAGAGTTCAAGGCGAAAAGGCTCAACCGTGTTGAGTGCCTGCTGGCAGACCTGGGAGGCCGCCCGGAAGCGGCGCAGCAACTGGGCCTGGACGGACTTCGAAACGGGGAGTTCCAGTTCGGGGCGTACAGGCCGGTCGTTGTAATGATCCAGTTCGATGCTCTGAATCAGCAGGGCTGCTTCGTAGCCCCGCTCCAGATCACTGCTCAGGTCGCGAGTCTTCGCCTGACCGAAAGCTCCGATCCAATCGGTAAGACCCATGGAGTTCGCGACGGTGTTGGGGAAGGGAAATCAGCGGGAAAAGACCCACCAGGTGAGCATCGGAACCACAGAACCCACCACCAACAAAACCACCACCCAAGTGAAACCGTTACTGCGTTCGGTTTCCTCTCGCGTGGGGATGTTGGTGGTGACAACCGCTTCAGCGGCGACCTCGGGTTCACCCGGATCTTCACCGCCCCGCAGCACCGTGGCAAGACGTGTGAGCCCATCGAGACTGGCCTGGCGGTAGCGATTACCCTCGCGGAGGGGAATCGCCATGGTGGTGCGGGCGGTGCTACGCAGTAGCTCAGGGGGAAGCTGGCGCTGCAGGGGTTCCGAGGCCACAACGGCGGCGGCCTTGGTCTGGGTGTCCACCAAGACCAGTAGGAGCGGGTCCTGGACGGTGACTCCGGAGGAGGAGGCTCCAGCTGGGGGAGTCCAGCGTTGCAGCAGCTCCTGGCCCAGCTGCTCGAGGCTCAGGGCGTAGTCGAGGCGGGGGACCGTGATCAGACGGGCATCCACGCGATCGGCCTTGAACCCTTCAAGCTGTTTTTCAATGTCGCCGCGGGAGGCGCGGCTGAGGACGTCGGCTGAATCCAGCACCGCCGCGGAGGGAGGAGCGCTCGGGAGATCCGTCACCGAAATGGCCAGGGCCGCATCAATCGGCGTCAAGGCAAGAAGGGCCATCAGCAAAGGGGCCAGCAACCGGACCGAGGCGCTGACGAAGCGGCGGAGGGACGGGAGGCGGGTCAAGGAGCCGGGTGCGGCTAATGGAACGGGGATACTCACAGCAGGGCCACACACCGGCAAAGCTTTCCCAGTTTGCCGCCAGCTGGTTCACCTGTCGCGGGGATCAGGATCGGGGAGGATCAGGCATCTGTTTCGGCGGTGCGCCATGGCCCTTTCCGCTGCCGCCCGATCCGCCGTGCTGGTCGGCGTGGCGGCCCTGACCCTGGCGGTGATCAACCAGGCCACCGCGCCAACGCTGGATCCTCCCCTGGAACGGGCTTCGGTGCTAGCGGGCATCCTGGCGGTGTTGCTGATGCTCGGCGGGCTTCTGGGGGAGAGGGTTGTGCCGGCCGATGCCGCACGGGTGGAGCTGCTGGGTCGGGAGGGCCTGGAGCTGGCCGACGGCCTTTCCGAGGCCCTGCGCCAGGAGCTCGCCTGGGGCAGCGCCATGCTGCTGAAGGCCACCCCGGCCGCCGTGGTGATGGTGTGGCGCGCTGATCACACCGTTTTGCGGCGTGGACTTCTGGCGGAAACCACCTTTGAGCCGGGGGTGATCTGCGGCCAGGCCCTCCAGCGACAGCGTGCGATCTCCCTGGTCGACCTGGCCGTGTATCCGGGCAAGGACGAATTCCGGACCCTTCTGCCTGAGCTACCGGCCGTGGTGGTGCAACCGATTGGCAGCGAGGGCCTGCTGCTCGTGGGGGGGTGGTCGCCACGCTGCTTTGGCCGGGGTGACCTGCTTTGGATCGAGGGATGGGCCGCCAGGCTGGCCGTGGCCCTGGCGGCCAGCCCGCAGCTCAGCGGGGATGGCCGCTCACCTGAAAACGGCTGATCACCCGATTGCCGGGCGCACTGATGCTGAAGCTGCCCCCTTCCCCCAGGTTTCCCTCAAGGAACGTGCCACGGCTGGTCTGACGGTTCGCCGCCCGCTGGAGTACCACCGGGCCCTCGGCCGAAAAGGCGCCGCTTCGCCAATTCCATTGGCAGCGGTGGGCATCGAGCTGGTCGCCAGGTTGCTGGACATGGCACTGCTTCGCGATGGTGGCCACGGCCTCGGGCAGCTGCACCGTCAGGCCGGTGCCCATGGCCCGACGGGAGCCATCGGAAAGTTGGAACGGCAGGTTCGTGGTAGCGGACTGGGCCGACAGATCGAGCTGAAGGTCACGTCCTTCAAAGCGCTGGCCTCGAGCGGGATCCTCCAACTGCACCGCGCCCAGCAGGCTGAAGGTCTGCCGCTGGGTGTTTCCTTCCAGGCGCTCGGCCAAGAGCCTCTGGGGCTGATCGGCGGCCGACTGGCCAGCAACGTTCCGTTCACCCACCACGGGCCCGGCAGCCACCAGCGCACCCGTGCCTGGCTGCCAGCTCAGACTGGCAACCTGAACCGTGGTTTCCGGGGGGCCCACCGGCAGTGCTGCGAAGGGATTGAAACGTTGCTTCCATCGATCGAGCCGGGGGGAGCCGATCAGCTCAAGGGTGTCGGCATCGAGGCGGAAGCGGGCCCGGTCGGCCCGCAACCTCCCCTGCTGGTCATAGGCCTCGGGATGGCGATCCACCAGCAGCAACTGCTGCTTGGGGAGCCAGCGGGCCCGGTCTGCCCGGATGAACACCTCCGGTTTGGAGAGCCTCTCAACCCGTAGGTTCCCCTCCAGGAGAATCGCCTGCCCATCGCCGATCACCGTGCCGCTATCGGCCTGGAGGCGATAGAGCGGCTGGCCCTTCGCATAGATCAAGCCCCGGGGCTTATCGGCTCTGGCGAGACGTCGGCGGAGGTCGTAACGGGCCTCCGGACTGGTGAGTTGCCAGGCCGGGCGCCCACCAGGGTCCTGCTGCTTCAGGTCGAGGGAGCGGAAGACGAAGGGAGGGGGCTGGTCAGCGGCGACAGGGGCCCGTGAGCGACTGCAGCCGGTCAGGGGAAGCAGGAGCACCGCCAGCAGCACAGCGGTGGGGATGTTTCGGGTCACAAGGGGGTGTCCAGCTCAAGCCGTTGCATCACCGGTACCGGCTCCGGAAGGGGGCTGCCCCCCTGGAGCCCTCCCCAGCGAAGTGCTTCGAACCAGGGGGCCGGAATCACGGCGGAGACGTCAACACCGCTTGGGATCGGCTCCAGCCCCAGCTGGGCCAGCATCCTGGCGGACAAATCGGGCAGAAGAGGGGTCAGCAGCACGGCCACCAGGCGACAGGTCTCCAAAACCGCGTAGAGGTCGACCGCGACCGCATCGCGATTCTCCTCCTGTTTCATCAGTTTCCAGGGGGCGCGATCATTGAGATAGCCATTGGCCTCGATCGCCAGCTGCAGGATCGCCTCGGCACCGCGACGGAAGTCGAATCCCTCCAGGGCAGCGGCGGCAACTTCAGTGGTCCGCTCGGCCGCCAGGGCTAGGGGGTGGGCTTGGGGAAGCTCAGGGCTGATGGAATCCGGAGATGGGGGCACACATCCTGCGAACCATTTGCGCGCCATTGAAGAGGTGCGATTGAGTAAGTTCCCGATCGTGTTCGCCAGATCATTATTGACGAGGTCCGTGAAGCGTTGCTGTTGGAAATCACCGTCATCACCAAAGGGGATGTCCCGAAGCAGATACCAGCGCACCGCATCCGTTCCGCAACGCTCGAGCAGCTGCTCAGGATCCAACACATTGCCCAGGGATTTGCCCATCTTTTGGCCTTCCCGTGTCAGAAAGCCGTGTCCGAACACCGAATCCGGAACCTCGAGCCCGGCCGAGAGCAACATGGCGGGCCAAAAGACGGCATGGAACCGCAGGATATCTTTGCCAATCACGTGCACCCGGGCCGGCCAACCCCTGCTGGCGAGAAGGTCGAGATCGACCGGGTCGCTGGGATCGAGCAGGGCTGAGAGATAGCCAAGCAGGGCGTCAAACCACACATAGAAGGTGTGGCCGGAATGGCCCGGGACCGGAATACCCCAAGGAAGATTCTGGCGGGAGATTGAAAAATCCTTTAACCCGCCAGCTACGAAATTCTCCACCTCGCGGCGGCGGGATGCCGGAGCGACAAAACCAGGCCGGGCGATCAGAGCTTCGATGGCTTGCTGATAGCGGGAAAGCCGGAAAAAGAGATTCACTTCATCGCGCCATTCCAGGGCACGAAGGTGGATGGCGCAACTCGGTTCCGCTTCATTGGCCGGTGCGTCCTTGAACTCTTCGCAGGCAACGCAGTACCAGCCCTGCTGGCGCCCCTCCAGCACATCGCCATTGGCCTCGACCCTGGCGAAGAAAACCTCCACCAGTTGGCGGTGGCGGGGATCGGTGGTGCGGATAAAACGGTCGTTGCTGATCTGCCAGCGGCGCCATAGATCGCGGTAGCCCTGGCTCACGGCATCGCAGTGGGCTTGGGGCAGCACCCCAGCCGCTTCCGCAGTCCTCTGGATCTTCAGACCGTGTTCATCGCAGCCGGTGATGAAACACACGCTCTGGCCCCGCAGGCGCTGGAAACGGGCGATCGCATCACAGGCCAGGGTGGTGTAGGTGCTGCCGAGATGGGCTCGATCGTTGACGTAATAGAGGGGGGTGGTGAGGGTGTAGATGGACATGAGGAAGGGCAGCAGCGCTGGAAAACTGGGGTCCGGCTGGACCCTCTCTGGCCCGGATGGATCAGCCGCTTGACGCGATGCGGCCCCGGAGGGATTCGCCTGCACCGGCCAGCGCCCTGGGGATGCTCGAACGGATCAGGCGGGACGCGGAAGATTGGCCGGGCAGGGGGACGACCCCTTTTGGTGGGTCGATCTTACTGAGGCGCTGCTGAGCCCTCCCCTGGCTCGCCCTTTGACCGGCTGGTGGTGGTGCCCGGGGGCTGCCATGGTGTTGGTCCGAAGCGCTCATCCGATGGTCGGTCCCACCACCCAGCCCGTGGCCGTTCTGGTGTGGGGCGGCGGCAGTGGCGGTGTGGCGGCAGCGCTGCAGGCGGCCCGCTCGGGAGCCCCTACCCTGCTGCTCACACCAGGCTCCTGGCTGGGCGGCATGGTGAGTGCCGCCGGGGTGTGTTGCCCGGATGGCAATGAGCTCACGCCCTGGCAGACCGGACTCTGGGGGGCCCTGCTGCGCAGCCTGGCCGCCGAGGAGCCGGACGGTCTGGATCACAACTGGGTGAGCTGCTTTGGTTACCGACCCGCCACGGCTGAGGGGATCCTGCGGCGATGGGTGGCCGCCGAATCCCTGCTGACCTGGTGGCCGCTCTGCCGGGTGCTCGACATCGAGCGCCGGGGGGCCCGGATCAGCGAGGTCGCCGTGCTGCGCTCGCCGGGACCCTCCAACGCCTTGGAGCAGGTGATCAAAATCACTCCGGAGCTGGTGATCGATGGCAGCGATCGCGGTGACCTCTTTCCCCTGGCGGCAGCCCCTTTCCGGCTGGGCTGGGAAGCCCGGGAGCTCTGGGGGGAACCCAGCGCCCCGCCTGCGGCGGATCTGGCGGATCCCTTCTTTGCGGCCCAGCCGGTGCAATCCCCCACCTGGGTGGTGATGGGTCAGCTGGCCGATCCCATGCCTCCACAGCCCACGACCGAGGCCACCGCTTCAATCAGCGAACTGCCTCCCACCCTGCCCGCGCCCTTCAGCGGCGCCTGCGATGCCTTCGGAGTCACCCGCACCCTGAGCTACGGACGTCTGCCAGGCGGCGCCGTGATGTTGAACTGGCCCTTGGAAGGCAATGACTGGCACGGGGACCTCGGGCGGGCTTTCCAGGCCACCCAGGCGGCCGGCTTCCCAGCCACAGCCCTAGAGCAGGAGTTGGCCGACGCGATGCGTGCGCACAGCCTCCACTTCGCCCGGGTGCTGGAGGCGGCGAGTGACGGAGCACTGAGACCTGGCGGCTTCTTTCCCTCCTTTGATCAGGCCACCGGCGGCGCGATGGAGGGTGTCGAGGCACTCGCCCTCATGCCCTACTGGCGAGAGGGCCGGCGCCTGGTGGGACGGGAGGTGGTTCTGGAGCAGCACCTCCTGCCGTTAGGCCAGGGGGCCAGCATCGCCGCCCTCCCCCGGGACGACAGCGGTGGCAGCAGTGCTATAGCTGTCGGCAATTACGCCAACGACCATCACTACCCCGGCGCGGACTGGCCCCTGGCCCCGAAAAGCTGCCGGTGGGGTGGGCGCTGGACAGGCACCCCCTTCACCATCCCCTACGGCGCCCTGGTGAGCAGCGATGTGGAGAACCTGCTGGCCGCCGACAAGTGCATCAGCGTGAGCCACATGGCCAACGGCGCCACCCGCCTGCAGCCCCTGGTGCTGAACATCGGTCAGGCGGCCGGTCTGGCGGCCGCCCTGTGTGTTCGCGATGGCCTTATTCCCGCCGAGCTGCCGGTACGGCGCCTCCAGGACGCCCTGATCAGCGATCCCCACGCCCCGGCGGGTCCCTTCCCGATTTGGTCGCTGCCGTGGCATCACCCCCAATGGGCCGAGGGGCAGCGGGCCGCGCTGAGCGATCCCGGCCGGCTCGATGGCCAGGGCCATCTTGCCGATCGCCCCGCGAACTGGGTGTCCGCCGACCCCTACCAGGCTCCCCCAGAGGCCACAGAGCGCCTGTGGCAGGGAGATTTGATTCCGGACGGTAGCGGCGGCTTCGTGCTCCATACGGCGGAGGGTCCCTGGCCCGTGGTCACGCTGGAACCAGCGCTCCATGGCTGGCTTCTCGAGCTGGAACGGCCGACGCCGGTGCGACTGATGGGTTGTGCCAATCCCTGGGGGCGCTGGTTGAGGGTGAGCCGTCTGGCCGCCTCCTGATCTCGGCGCCCCATGGACCTGGGCCCCATTCAAGCCGTCGCTTCAAGGCGTAGCAGGTCTTGGAGGGAATCCACAGCGCTGACCCGCACCAGCAGGGCGCTGCCGGGTTCGCTGCGGGATGGACAGTGACAGGGGAGGGACTGGGCCAGATCGTCCAGCCAGACCAGGCCCAGCTGATGGTCCTGCCGAAGCCAGCGAAGGAACAGCCCGGGCCACTGCCTTTGCTCCTGTTGTTCGAACCAGACCTGCAGCCAGTGACGCTGGTCCTCCCGGCCGATCTGGATGCCTTGCCGCACCGGACCCTCGATCTCCGTGAGCAGGGCGGCGAGGTCCGGCTCCGCCAGGGGGGACTCACCGGTCTGGAGGGCCAGGAGCTGGCGCTGCACCACAAGATCGCCATAGCGTCGGATCGGCGATGTGGCCTGCACGTAGGCCCGCAACCCGAGGCTGAAGTGCGGTGCCGGCGAGGTGCCGACCAACCCGCGGCTGAGGCAGCGCTTGATCGCTGCATGGCGGACGGGCCCGCAGGGAAGCTTGTCCAGCTCTGTGGCCGAGGGCAACGCACAGGGGGGCTGACTGCGGAAGGGAAGGGCAAGTCCTGCCTGAATGCCCCGTTCCGCCACAAGGCTGCCGGCGAGCACCATCGCCTCGGCCACCAGGCGGCGGGATGGGGAGGCTTCCACCACCTCCAGCTCGGCCCGCTCGCCACGGCAGCGGATCCTGCCCTCGGGATCCTCCAGATTCAGGGCACCTTCGGCTGTGCGCCAGCTGTGGCGAGCCGTCAGCAGGTCGTGGATCGCCAGTAGATCAGCCTCCTGGGGTGGCGCTAGTTCGATCAGCTCATCGGCATCGGCATAGGAGAGGCGGTAGGTGGGCCGAATCCAGCTGCGCTCGACTCCATCGGCCAGCACGGCGCCACTGCTGTCGAGTTCCACCCAGAGGCTCCAGGCTGCGCTGCGCTCCCCGCGTCTCAGACTCATCGGCCCATGGGCGAGCTGGGGCGGAAACATCGGCAGATTGCCCCGGGCTAGGTAGAGGCTTGTGCCGCGACGGCGTGCCTCCAGGTCGAGGGGGGTGCCCGCCGCCACGAGCCGCCCGGGGTCGGCGATGTGGATCCACAACCGCTGGCGCCCCTCGGCGGTGGTTTCGAGGGCAAGGCCATCGTCGATGTCGAGGGTGTCGTCGTCGTCGATGGTGACCACCCGCTGCCCGCAACGATCGACCCGCTCCCCGTCGCCGGGGAACGGCTGGTGGGCCTGGGCTACGAGCTGGTTGGCCTCCTCCAGCAGCTGCTCGGAGAAACCGTGCTGCCAAGTGGTGGCCTCAAGGGAAGGCAGGTGGTGCCGCTCCCACTGGCCAAGGTCGACCAGGAGGTGGCGGATCGGTCCAGGTTCGAGGGGGCAGTGGCACTCGCGCAGCAGGCGCTGCAGATCGTCGGAGAGGGGCTGCTCCGTCGCACCGGCCGCCCACCCACTGAGTTGGTTGAGGTCGCTTCGTTGCTCCGCAGTGAGTCCGCTGGCCTCCAAAGGCTGTCTAGCCTGAAGGTGCTGGAGCCATTCGGCTCGCCGCAAGCGACGCAGGGTCTGCTGCCGTCGCTCCTGGCGCAGCGGGCGAAGCTCCTCCAACCGGCGGGGCGTGATCCTGGCTTGGCGGAAGCGGAAGAGGGTCTGATCACCGTGAAGCCAGAGCCAGCAGGCCGCCAGGAGGGAGGGATCCGCCGCTGATCCCAGCAGGCTGGCGAGATCGGCCAGGGAGCCTTCCCACGCACCGGGTTCCTCCACGAGCACCGCCCAGGCTTCCCCGAAGGCACGGGAGCTGGGTCGGATCGCCGTCAGGCCGGCGAGGCTGAGGCTCCAGGGTGAATCACCGAGTCGGCCAGGGATGCCAGGCGCCGTTGGCGGTAGGGCGGCGATTCGTTCGACATCCCGCAGCGGGGCCTGGTGGAGCCGGGCGTCGTAACCACTGCGCAGCTCCACCTTGGAACCACGCAAGGACTGCACGACGCCCAGTTGATATCCACGGGTGTCGTTGACCCCCACGAGATCCCCAGGTTGGATGCTGACAGGCTGGGCCACACCGAGGGTCTCCCCAGGCTCAGCCTTCAGGATTCACGAAGGGCAGGAGAGCCACGATGCGGGCCCGCTTCACGGCGTTCGTGAGGTCGCGCTGCTGCTTGGCGGTGAGACCGGTTAGACGCCGGGGAAGGATCTTGCCGCGCTCGGTGATGAATTTCTTGAGCAGATCAACATCCTTGTAATCAATTGGATCACCAGGCTTGATCGGCGAGAGGCGCTTCTTGAAGAAGGAGCTGGACATGGGTTTGGGGGAACGGAAGGAAAAGGGGGAATGCTCTGCGCTGCACGACAACTGATGGGCCATCCCAATGCCGGGGCGTTGGGATGGCAATCAGGCCTACGGTGGGGTGACGCCGGCTCCGGATTCCGGAGCGGCGCTGGCCTCACTTGATTTCCTTGTGCACCGTGGAGGAATTGCAGTGCGGGCAGAACTTCTTCAGCTCCAGCCGTTCAGTGGTGTTGCGGCGGTTCTTCTGGGTTGTGTAACGGGACACGCCAGGGGACCGCTTGGCGGGGTTGGACCGGCACTCGGTGCACTCAAGAGTGATCACGAGCCGGACGCCCTTGTTTTTTGCCATGGAAGGACGTTGCGCCGCTGAGCGAAGCGATGTGACAACGGTTAACCATACCTCTGTGCCGTTCACTGCTGTTGGCGGCAGCCGCAGGCGGCTAGCCCGAGCGGCCGCGGGGGTGGAGCAGCCCTACCCACGGATGTTCCCCCTCAGCCGCTGCCTAGGATTGCGTCCAACCAAGCTGATCCCAGAAGCATGCGGGTTTCGCTCCAGTGGCTCCGGGAACTCGTGCAGGTTGAACCGGAGGCCCTCGATCCGGAGCGCCTGGCTGAGCGGCTGTCGATCGCCGGCTTCGAGGTGGAGGCGGTGGAGGATCTGGCCGCCCGGGCTGCCGGGGTGGTGGTGGGGCTGGTGGAGGCGCGGGAGCCCCACCCGGCCGCCGACAAATTGAGTGTGTGTCGCGTGCGGGTGGGGGCGGCGGAGCCCCTCCAGATCGTTTGCGGTGCCGCCAATGTGAGGGCCGGTATCCACGTGCCCGTGGCTCCCGTGGGAACAACCCTGCCGGCGGTCAACCTCACCATCAAGCCCGCCGAGCTGCGGGGTGTGGCCAGCAACGGCATGATCTGCTCCCTTCAGGAGCTGGGCCTTCCGGCAGGCGTGGACGGCATCGCCATCCTTGAGGATCTGCTGGAAACGGTGCCGCCCCTCGGGACCCCGATCGGACCGGCCCTCGGGCTGGATGACCAGGTTCTGGAGCTTGCGATCACCGCCAACCGTCCCGATGGCCTCTCGATGCGGGGGATTGCCCGGGAGGTGGCGGCCCTCTGCGGTGGTCAGACTCGCTTTCCGGCATCCGGCCCGGGTGTGGATGCGGCCCCACTCCTCACCGATTCTGCCAATGGCCGCCGCATCGAGGCCGGCGGCCTGTTCAGCATGACCGCCCTTGCCAATCTCACGGTTCAGCCGTCACCGGCTTGGCTGCAACAGCGGCTTGAAAAGGCCGGCGTGCGACCCATCAACAACGTTGTAGACATCACCAATCTGGTGATGCTGGAAACGGGACAGCCGTTGCATGCCTTCGATCGGGATCGACTGGAACGGTCGGTGGGCTCTCCGGCCGATCCCGCTGCGATCGGCGTCCGCCAGGCCGAACGGGATGAGCGGATCGTCACCCTGGACGGGGTGGAGCGAACCCTGGACCCCGAGGCCCTGGTGGTGACCCTGGCCAATCGGCCGATCGCCCTAGCCGGTGTGATCGGGGGCCTTGAGGAGGCCGTCACGGCCACCACCACGTCCATTTGGCTGGAGGCGGCGGTCTTCGAGCCCCAGGCCGTGCGCCGTTCGGCCCGCAGCGTGGGACTGCGCACCGAGGCCAGCAGCCGTTTTGAGAAGGGGCTTCCCCCCGATGGCACCCTCACCGCCAGTGATCGGGCCGTGGTGCTGCTCCAGGAACTTGCGGGCGCCACGCTGGAGGGTCGCTGGCTCCACCGATGCGCCTCCGGCGGCCCCGAAGCGGTGATGCTGCGCCGCGATGCCCTCCACAACCTGCTGGGTCCGGTGCTGGTCGATGGCGAGGCCGAGGACCTCGATGACAGCCACATCGAGCGCACCCTGCAGGCCCTGGGCTGCGGCCTCACTCCCGAGGACGGGGGCTGGTCCGTGGTGGTGCCAGCGGAGCGGGCCATGGACCTGCGCCGGGAGGTGGATTTGATTGAGGAGGTGGCGCGTCTGGTGGGCTACAACCAGTTCGCCGCCCACCTGCCCGATCCCCTGGAACCAGGCGGTCCGGCACCGGCCCAACGCCTGGAGCGCCGGCTGCGCCAGGCCCTTTGCGGGGCCGGGCTCCAGGAAACCTGTGGCTTTTCCCTGGTGGCGGCCGGAGCCGGACGGGTTGCCCTGGCGAATCCCCTGCTCGCCGACTATGGCTTCCTCCGCGATGATCTCCATTCGGAGCTGCTGCAGGCAGCTAGGCGCAATCTTCAGGCCTCCCGTCCGGGTTTCTGGGCCTTCGAGATCGGCCGGGTGTTCGCCGAGGTCGAAGGCGTGATCCAGGAGCACGAATTGCTGGCGGGGGTCATCGCCGGGGAACGGCGCAGCGAGCTCTGGAGCACCAGTGGCAAATCCCAATCTCCCGATTACTACCTCGCCCGGGGGGTCCTCCAGGCTGGTCTTGACCCGTTGGCGGTACCCGTGCAGGACAGGCCCTTGGCGGTTGGTGAAGTTCCCGACGGCCTTCTTCATCCGGGCCGTTGCGCCACCCTGGTGGTGGAGGGCCGTCCCGTCGGCTGGTTTGGCCAGTTGCATCCTGCTCGGGCCCAGGAGCTGGATCTGCCCGAGGCCACCTTCCTCTTTGAGCTGAAGCTTCAGGGTTTGATCGCCGCGGCAAGCCGCCCAGCGCGGCTGCAGCCACCATTCCGTCCGTATCCCACGGTGCCGGCCTCCGATCGGGATCTGGCCTTGGTTGTGGAGGGCCGCGTCACAGCGGCGGAGCTGCTTGTGGCGATCCGCAAGGCAGGAAAACCGCTGTTAGAGCAGGCCGAGCTGATCGACCGTTACGAGGGTGAGCCGGTGAAGGCGGGCTTCTGCAGCCAGGCCTTCAGGCTCCGCTACCGCGATGCGAGCCGCACGCTCACCGAGTCGGAGGTGGAGGAGGCCCATGGCAGGGTCCGCCAAAGCCTCGAACGGCAGTTCGAGGCCGAACTGCGCAGTTAGAGACGTCGATTGTTGAGAAGGTCGTTCGGACGGCCTTCTCTCGGGGAGCGACCGTTCAGCGGCGGCGCAAGGCGGCCAGGCATTCCACGTGGCTGGTGTTCGGAAAGAAGTCGATCGGCTGGAGCCAGAGCAGCTCGTAGGCCCCGTCGGCAGCCAACTGGCCCAGGTCCCTAGCGAGGGTGGCGGGGTCACAGCTCAGGTAGGCGACCCGGGCTGGGCGGACCGTCTTGATGGCGGCCAGGGCTTCAGGCTCCAGCCCCCTGCGGGGTGGATCCATAAACAGATGGGGGCCATCCCCGCCTGTGTGGGGTTGGAGGCGCTGGCCCAGCACCGGCGCCACCGGGGTGCATTCGAACTGGGCCATGGCCTCCAGACCATTGAGTGCCGCGTTGCTTCTGGCCAGGTCAACGGAGGGGCCATGCTGCTCAAGCCCGTGGATGCGCCATCCCCGCTGGGCGAGCGGCAGCGAGAAGGTGCCGATGCCGCTGTAGGCGTCAACAAGCTGCTTGGGCCCCGCCTCGTTTCCTTCACCGAGGGCCTCCAGTAACGAGGGCATCACGGCTTCCGCCTGGCCGGTGTTCACCTGAAAAAAGGTGTCAGCCCCGATGCGGTAGCGCAGACCGGCGAAGCCCTCCTCCAGCCATGGACGACCCGCCACGGTGTGGGTGCGTTCACCCAGCAGACGGTTGGTGGGCTGATCCTGGAGGTTGAGACACACCCCCACCACCTCAGGCCAACGGTCCATCCAGGCGGTGGCCAGCGACTCCAGCCCCGGCAAGTCTCGGTCGGCAGAGACCAGGGTGAGGAGCACCTCGCCCGTGGCCTCTCCGACCCGCAACGCCAGATGGCGCAGTCCCCCGCCCCCGTGGCGATCGATCGGCCAACCACTGGCCTCCAGATCCTGCTTGAGGGGCTGGATCAGGCGGTCAATCCGTCCATCCAAGACGGGACAGCGGTTGAGGTTGACGATCCTGTGGGACCCTCGCCGGTAGTAGCCGGCTCGAAGACAGCCATCAGCGCTGCGCTCCAGGGGGATGATCGCCCGGTTCCGATAGCCCAGGGGAGCAGGAGCCGCAAGGATGGGGCGCACGGGTGCGTCGAGGCCTGCGATGCGTTGGAGGGTTTGGCGCACTTGCTGGAATTTCCAGCGGGCCTGGGCCCCATCCCCCAAGGGCTGGAGGCTGCATCCACCGCAGTTGTCGGCCAGGATGCAGGGTGGGCGGCGCCGATCGGGCGCGGGGCTGATGACCCCGGCGATCTCGGCGGACCAGTGCCCCTTGTGGCGGCGCACCAGGCGGATGCGGAGCCGATCACCCGGCAGGCCCCCCGGCACGAAGACCACTTCGGTGCCGAGCCTGCCGATCCCCTCGCCCTGGTGGGAGAGGTCATCAATGCTGATCTCCCCGAGATCCCCTGCCCTGCCCATCGCTCCGATCCCATCTCCCCCGGACCCTGACCCTATCGCTTGCAAAGGGGCGTTACACCTTGGCGTTGGAAGCCGATTCCGCCTGGTGAGGTCGATAGGATGCGCCAGTCCGAGTTCGCTGCAATGAGCGTCGTTCGCGATCTGATCCTCCAGGCTGACGATCAGCTTCGGTACCCCACCGGAGGCGAGCTTCGTTCCATCGTGGAATTTCTCAGCGGTGGGAATGCGCGGCTTTCCGTCGTGCGGGTGCTCACCGACAACGAGAAAAAGATCGTGGACGAGGCGGCCCGCCAGCTGTTTACCCGCAAGCCTGAGTATGTGGCCCCCGGTGGCAATGCTTTTGGTCAGAAGCAGCGAGCCCAGTGTCTGCGTGATTTCAGCTGGTATCTGCGCCTGGTCACCTATGGCGTTCTGGCCGGCAGCACCGAGCGGATCCAGGACATCGGCTTGATTGGTGCGCGCGAGATGTACAACAGCCTTGGTGTGCCCATGCCGGGCATGGTGGAGGCGATCCGCTGCCTGAAGGAGGCATCGGTGGGCTTGGTGAGCACGGAACAGGCTGCCCTGGTGACCCCCTATTTCGACTTTTTGATCCAGGGCATGCAGACCACCACCTGATCGTCGCTGGTGGATCTTCGCCCCCACAGCACATTGACCTCAACCCCGCTCCGGCGGGGTTTTTTGTTGGCCCAGCAAGTGGCTCATAGGTCTCAGCTGGGTCTCTTTATTGGTCTAGGTATGCGTCTTATTCGCGTGTCGTTCGATCAATCTTTAATGTTTCAACTGCGATCCCTTGCGCGCCAGCTCCTGGTCGTCAAGGCAGCGAGCCCTACGCGGAAGCTTCTGACATTGATCGAGGCCTTCAAGCCATCCAGATCAAGGCAGGGTTGACCCTTTTTGCTCGGATGCGACGCATTCCAAGACTCATTACGTGTCTCAGATGGGAGCAGTGGTTTTTCACTGGAGGCGGTCTGGGCCGCAGCGGGAATGCGTTTTCTCTCGGATGCGAACAGGAGGTGACCTTGCGTACCTGTCTTAGACACAGGTACGCGGGCCGTTTGGAGAAGGCCAAAACCCTGTCAGGATCTTGAATCAAGAAGGGACAAAACCGGCCGTATGGCCACGAGCGGGCCCTGGTCCGTCACTTGGACCGGAGTCAGCAGCGTGCTCATTCCATAGGAATTGGCGTCACCGCGCGGGTGTTGTTCCACGGCTTGACAGCTGAAATCGAGCCTGAAAAGCAAATCCCATCGCGAACGGATGGGTCACGCTATGCGACACATTTTGCGTCTCATGCGAGCGCCCCGATGGCGGAGGGGCGTTGTCGAGAGAGGGGTGGACTCAATCATCTCTCTTACGTAAGACACGCCCATAGACCTATCACGAGTCTCATGTATTGATTGGGAGACACGTGCGAGGGCTCCCGCATGGATGTGGCTTGTCAAGATGAAACGGAGGAGCTACTCATAAGTCTCGGGCGGGACCTGCCACGGGACCCTAAATGAGTCTCAGCTGCTAAATCATGGAAGGTTGAGGCGAAATCGTGCCAGGTTCAGTGGCTCGCCAGCCAAAGTTGGCCATACTCGGATCTCACAGTTGCGACCCACAATGAGTCCCAAAACGAGTCCCATGTTGGATCTTGCCTGAGCCCGGAAAGGCTTGGGTGTGCACTCCTCCGGTCCGCACGGACACGTTTGTGTTGGCCACCGCTAATGAAGCCGAGGTCCGCTCCCTTCGGCCGGTGGGTGGCGATAGAGCTCCTTGAGCAATTGATAGGCCTCGTTCACCCGCCGCATCGCTTCCACAGAGCCACCGGAATCGGGGTGGTGGCGTAGAGCCATCTCCCGGTAGGCCTCACGGATCTCAGCCAGGGTGACCCGCTGACCCAACTGGGTCTGCAGTCCCAGCAGCCGCAGGGCCCCTTGAAGCGTCATCGTGTGCTCCAGGGTCTGGAACGAGGTTCCCTTCGGCCGACGCCGGAATCGCTGCACGAAGCGATGGATCAGGGTCGGGATCCTCATCGGCAGGGTTGTCGCACTGAATGGATCCTCGAGAACCCCCGCCGTGACAACCACCCGCTCGAAGGTCGCCGCATCAGCACTCCAGCCATCGACCAACTGCTGCATCAGGGCACAGGCGGCGGTCCAGGTGAACGCCCGGCCCTCCACGGGTTCGGCCTGGGGCCAGACGTCTTGCGCCAGCCAGGTCATCACCGCCTCCAGGACCGCCTCATTGGCCGTGCTTCCGTAGAGCCCCAGCCAGTGGTCCCTCGCCTGAGCGAGGGCCTGTTCGGCGAGATCGGCCGCCAGACGGGGCATGGGAGCGATCCCTGGGTTGGGCTCCGGAGGGGTCTGAAGGCTGTGGCGCAAGTCGCTCGATCGCTTGCGGACAAAGCCCGGCAGATCGATGCCGCCGCTGGATCGGTGCTGGACCCCTCCATCGGCCGGCGGGAAGCCGCTGAACCCATCACCGGCTTCGCTACGGATTCGTTCCAGGGCCCCGGATCCCACCAGCACGAGTGCCGCCTGCTCGTCGAGCTCACTCTCGGCTTCACGCAGAGCTCCTTCCTCCGCCACAGCCCCGGAATCACCTTCCTCCTCGAGGGACGGGAAGAGGCCATCCAGCAGCCGCTCCAGCACATCCCCCCGGTTGCGCAGACCCCACTCCCTCTTGAGCGCATCGAGGTGCTCGATTCGGGTGCGGGAGAGCTCCAGGGTCAGGCGTCGCCGTGACTCCTTGCCTGTTGGGGACGTCATGGTTTCAGCCAGCTGCGCATCAGACGCTCTTGGGCTTCCAGGGCCTGACGGTAGCGATCACTCAGAGTGATGGGCAGCGCCATCGGCATGCGCGGCGAGGGTCGAAGGATCGGCGGCGCCACGATCAGACCGCGTTGTTTTGAAGTAGGGGCCGTTCTTGGGGGGCGAATCTTCTTCGGTTTCCCGGCAGCTGCTGAGGCGGTTGGCGTCGATGAAGCCTTTCGAGCCGGGGAACGCGGCGAGGTCGCTGCAGCGGGAGGCAAGGGGCTGGCTGGGGCGACGGGGATCGGCTGGGGCGGAGCTGGACCCGCGGCCAGGGTTGCCAGTTGGCGGATGGGCACGATGCTCAGCAGATGGCCCGGGATCGAATCAGCCGGCTGCACGAGACTCATCCTTATCGGCAGCGGCCGGTCATCCCGGATCTCCAGGGTCGTGAGCGTGAGGCTCTCGCCGGAGCGGAGGCCCACGTGCAGGGCCTCGATCCCCTCCGGTCGCCTCAGTTCGAGCGACCCTCGGAACGCGATCGAAGCGCCGGACCCCGGAACCGGCGGATGACTCAACACAACCGCGTAGGAACCTGCACCCCGCAGCAGGAGGTCAACGTCGAAGCGCACGCCGTAGGTGCCCACGTTGTCGAGGGCTGAATCTGCCATTCGCGTCGCCAGGCGATTCACCTGGACTTCGCCGGTCCCGAAGCTCTGGCGCACGGTGCTGGTCAGCGGCACATGCAGAGAACCCTGTCGCTTCAGGTCGTGGTTGAGGCTTGCTTGGTAGGTATCGCCGAGGGCCACCCCACTCACCCTGGAGAACACCTCTCCCCGCTCGATCGCCGCCAGCTGGTTGAGGTAGGTCCTCCCCGGAGCCAGCTGGCGGTTGGCCAGGATGGCGAAGATGTCCTGATCCGTGGCTTGGGCTGGTGCGGCCACCATGGCGAGATGGAAGGGAGCATCGCTCTCGCCACGTAACAAGCCGTTCACCACCCCTAGGGCTGGCAGCTCCGTTCGCAGCAGCACGGCGCGGGTGTTGGGGGGGATGGTGAGATCCTCGGTGAGGTCGGCATCGAGACGGCCCCGCAACATCTGCACGGCCGTGGCATCGCCAGGACCGGTGTTCCAAGGTCGGGGACCGAGGGGCTTCACGCCGAGCAACTGTCGACCTTGGTAAGGCGCACTGAAGCTGTTGCGGACGGCCCCCCGCAGCAGCCTGATCCGAACCGGCACCTCGCCTGGATTGATCACCACCGCCGCGAGGCTGAGTTCCGGGCGTCGTCCGCGGCTGTCAGGCCCGGGGCTGGATGGGGTGTAAATGTGATGGAAGTGCAGCCCGAAAGGCCCCTGGAAGCGGAAGGTGGGGTTCGCCATGGCCACGCCCGTTTCGGCAAACACCGTTCCTGGGCTGGTGTCGATCAGGATTCCGGGCCCCCATACCGCCTCCGGTTGGTTGGAATGCAGCACGGGAACGCTGTTGAAACTGCCCTGCAGGGAGCGGGCCGTCTGTCCAGCCAGCAAGGCCAGGGTCGCCTCCTGGGCAGGGACCCCTGGACTTCGGACCTGGGCCCAGCCAGCTGGGCAGATCGCCAGGCCCAGGGCCAGAGCTAGTCCGAAACGGAAACTCTGGCAAGGAAGGGCCAGGGAGCCAGATCGGTGCCTGCTGAAGGCTGCCCTAGGCGGCATGTCAGCTCCATCCCGCCCTGGGGGGGTCATCAGAGCTGCCTTGGCCATCGAATGGACGCCGACCCCACAGTGGCCTTCCATCCTCCCCTGCCCGGGGCCGGATTCGACCACAGCTGCCTGGGCGGCGTCGCTAGAACCGACGGGTGTTGGCTGAACGTGATGTTTCCCCCCTTTGCCTCCTGTTACGCAGCCGTGGATGGAGCCCAGGCCATGCGTCAGCATCAGCACAACAAGCTCCGTTTCCTGACCTTCTGCCGCGACGGGGCCGAACGGCGCCTGGCGGCCCTCAACGCCGCGATCACCACACTCGAACAGCAGATTGCCCGCGATCAACAGGATCAGGGTTCCTGAAATCTCGGGGTTGCAGATTGCCTTTCAGCTGCTCCAGGCCTCGATGGAGCAGTCGCTGCACGGTCATCGGGCTCACCTGCAGGCGGCGGGCCATCTGCCGGTAGCTCAGGCCCTTGAGCACGACGTTCTGAACCACCTCCCGCTGGCGGGGATCCAGATCCGCCAGGAGAGCCTGTACCGTCTCTCCCTCGCCGTCGTAGAACCCCACGGCATCCGTAGCCTCTGCCTGCTCGATGACCTCCTCAGAGACCTCGGTGAGGGCCTCGGGTCTGTTGAGCAGCCGCTGCCGCATCAACACGTTCCACTGCTCGCCGTTGATCCCCAGCAGGCGTTGTAGGGCCTCTGGGGTCGCGATCCGACCCTGTTGAAGCCAATGGCGCTCCAGACGCATCAACCGTTCCTGCAACTCGGCCTGCCGGCGAGGTAAGCGAACCGAAGGGGCGACATCGCGGAGGTGGTGCAGGATCGCACCGCGGATGTGGGGTCGGGCGAAGGCTGCAAACGGTGTTCCCTGCTGGGCGTCGAACCGTTCGGCAGCCCGGATCAGACCGATCAGCCCCACCTGAAGCAGATCGTCCACGCTTTCCCGGCAACAGCGGCCGTAGTGGAAGGCGATGGGCCTCACGAGATCCTGGTGGGCTTCAACGAGCCGATTGCGTTGCTCCACGGCAAGGCGGCGCCGCAGCCGGCGATTGGTGGAGGAAAGGGCCATCACAAAGAAAAGTCGAAATAAAGAAAGATGGAAACCAAGCTGGTTTCAGGACCTAAACCCCCCTTTGGGATCAAGCCCGTCCGGACCTTGTTGGGGGCCGGGGGAGGTCTTCGGTTCCTTCCTTTCAGAAGAGGCCAATGCGGCTGGTGGCAGCAACCGTGAAACCACGGAATCAGCCAATGATCACGGCACGGCGGTGGCCAGCCGGGATTCGGCTCAGGCTGGAACCGCCACGGACGCCAACAGGGCCCAGGGTCCATAGCGCTCGAGCCAATCGCGTTCGGACCTCTCCGTGCAGAGCAGGTAGCCGGCAAATCCCAGGGCGTTCACGCTGAATCCGGCCCCATGCTCACGCCAGCGGCGCACCGTGAGGAACCAGTGATCGTCAAAGAGCACGTTGTAGGGATGGCGGGGTGCCGCCTCCGTCTCCCGTCGACCAAGGCCCAGTGATTCGCAATGGTCCGCGTAGAGCTCCTCGAGATCCAGTCCGTGGCTGGGATCGTGGCGGGGGCTGAGCCGATACGACCAGGGCCAGGGGGCCGAAGCTCCCTCGAGCTGGGCCCGCAGCAGGGGCGCCAGGGGGCAGCTGGACTCCCCTTGGCTCCGGGGCAGGAGTTGCAGATGGCGATGGGGTTGGCTCGCCCCTGCGGTGGCGCCACTGTTGAAGAACCAGAGCCCGCCGGTGTCCGCTCCAACCGACGCCACACTGGCCCAGTCGGTGGCGTCCAGCCAGCCACTCTGGGGCTGCCAGCCCCGGGAGATCACCAGGAGATGGCAGGCCTGAACGGGATATTTGTTGAGGAGCAGGATGTGGGTCTCGCCAATCCGACCCACCTCAAGCGGCTGGTCCCAGGGAAGGAAAGGATTCGGCTTCGGTCCTTCGGGCAGAAGGTGCCGTGGCGGGCGTGACACCAGTTCCCGCAGCAGGAACGGTGCCACATCCGGCTGGTGGATCAGACGGGTCTCCAGCGGCACCAGGGCACCACAAGCGAGGGCCAGCTCCGACACCTCGACCGCCCGCCGCCACCAGCGTTCAGCCCGCACCGGCCTGGAGTCGGGCCAGGGAAGCACCCTGGTAGTAACGGCCGAGGATCTCGTTGTAGCGCAGGCCCTGCTGGGCCAGCTCCTGGGCCCCCGTCTGACTCATGCTGGCGCCGTAACTGCCATGGGCCTCTTCCACGATCTGCTGGGTCGCGGCATAAAGGCTTTCCACGATGCCCCCCTGGTAGCTGAGGATCACGCCGTTGGTGCTGCTCGTGGCATCGCGGGTGGTGGCGGTCACGGTGGATAGGCCCTCGTAGTTCTGCCAGCGGGTGGTGTCACCGAGATGCCACTGATCGTCCGCCGGACGGGCCATGTGGGCCAGGGCATAGGAACGGGCCGCCACGGCCTGGGCCCGTAGGGCTTCCCGGTTCCAGCTGGTGGGCATCTCTCCGCCCACCACCGAGCTCACGTAGCTCTCCAGCGGTAGGTGGTTAATCACCCTCAGTCCGTTGCTGCTCCTGAGGATGCGGAAGCGGCCCTGGTAGCTGTGACCGGCACTGCTGAGATGGTCGTTGGCTCCTGTCTCCAGCCACACTTCGGGCTCCTGGGCGAGAGAGGCCGCCGGATCGGGTGACTCGGCCGCTGAACCCTGCCGCAGCACCCGACCGTCCCGGTCCAGCAGGCGCCAGGATCCGGACGCACCAAAATCGGGATAGGCGGGCAGCTTCAACAGGGCCACGCGGATCTCGAGATTGAGGCTGGGACCGGCTTGCGGTTCGATCAACCCCCCACCCGCGCTCGGAGGGGCCTCGGCGCGTTGGGCCCGAAGGTTCGGAGGGGTCAGGCCACCATCCGCGGGCGAAGGGTCAGCCAGATTTTCTGCTGCGGCAGCCTGGGTGGGCCGGGCCTTCGGGCTGGCGATCAGGGTGTCAAGCAAAGCGCCCTTGCTGGCGGAGGTGCCTGGCCGAAGCAGGGCATGGGCTCCAATGCCGGCTCCCACCGCTAGGGCGGCCAGGGGAGCGCTGATCATGAAGGGATGGCGCCGGAAGCTGTGGAGCACGGCAAACGGGTTGCTGTTCGCCAGGCGCTCCATCGCTGGGCCAAGGGAGCGCCAACGCTCTCGCCACGGGGCTTCGCGGCTCCCCAGCCTTCGCAGGCCGTCCGTAAGGTTCCATCCCATAGCAGATGTCCCGATCCGGTTAGGCGGATCATGGCGGATGGCAGGGCCTCACAGACCATCCCCCCAGGACGGTCAGAGCATTGCCAGCCTCTCACGACTGAGCGACCCAGCCTCTTCTGCCACCAGGGAGCCACCAAGGCATGGGCCGACCCAGTGACGGGGTCCTCCGGGATTCCCAGTGCGGGGGCGAAGAAACGGAGCTGATAATCCGCGGGTTCGGCGCCGACTCGCGGCCCACCAGCCTCGGGATCGAGGCCCTGCATCAGCACCAACCCCTGCCGCAGGGGCCCCTCCAAGAGAGGAGCGAGACAGTCCATGGAGGCCAGCGGTGCCTCCTGGGGTAGCAGGACCACCCAATAGCCCAGTTCGGAGCTCCAGCATCCCTCCAGGCCAGATCCGAGTCGGGTCCGCAGGAGGTCCGTGAGGCTTGCGGTGGCGGCCTCCGGATGGAGATCCCCGCTGGGCAACACGATCGCTCCCCAGCCGGGCCGGTCCACCGGCAACTCCACTTCCAGGGGGCCGCTACGGCTATGGAGCCAAGTGCGTTCACCGGGTCCGAGTCGCCTCCACTGGGCCAGGGCGAGCAGCGCCGCCAGGGTGGCGTGACCACAGAGGGGCACCTCGCAGGCGGGGGTGAACCAGCGCAGCATCCAGCCCTGCTCGCTCTCGAGCAGGAAGGCCGTTTCCGACTGACGAAGACTGGCGGCTACGGCCTGCATCCAGTCGTCGGGCATCGGACGATCCAGGGCCACCACGGCCGCGCCGTTGCCCCCGAAGGGGCCGTCGCTGAAGGCCTCGATCAGCACGGCCGGCAGGGGACCTGAGCTCATGCCTCCGGCCTCAGATCTCTCTCCATCAAGGCCCGCACCACTCCCTGGGCATCAATGCCACCGTCGAGGAGCAGCACAACCTGCTCACAAATCGGCAGTCGCCAGCCCTGGCGGCGGGCCAGGGCCACGGTGGCGCGGGCGGTATGGGTTCCCTCGACGGTTGCGCCGATGCTGCGAAGCGCTTCCTCCTCGCTGAGTCCGCCGGCCAGCAAGCCGCCGAAGCGTTGGTTGCGGCTGAGGCTGCTGGTGGCCGTGGCCAGGAGATCCCCGAGCCCCGCTAGGCCGTAAAGGGTGGCTGGCTGACCTCCCAGGGCCTTCAACACCACACCGATCTCCGCCAGCCCGCGGCAGAGCAGCGAAGCCCTGGCATTGGCTCCTAGACCCAGGCCATCACTGATGCCGGCCGCCATGGCCATCACGTTTTTGAGGGCACCGGCCGCTTCCGTGCCGATGGGGTCACTGTTGGTGTAGAGCCGCAAGTTCGGGATGCGCAGCTCCCTCTGCAGCTGGCTGGCCAGGGCAGGATCGTGGCTGGCGATCACACTCGCCGCCGGTAGGCCCCGCTGCAGCTCATCCGCCAGATTTGGGCCCGATAGAACGGCCGATGGGGCCTGGGGAAGCTGCTGCCCCCATAGCTGACTGGCCGTGCAGAGTCCTTCGAGGTCAATGCCCTTGCTGCAGGAGAGCAGGGGCAGTCCTGCCGGCCAGGAGTGTGCCAGGGCAGCGGCCAGGGGACGAACGGCCGCCATCGAGACGGCCACCACCACAAGATCGCAATCGCTCAAGAGGTGTTCGGGGCTGCCGCCGTCACGCCGTGACCAGCTGCGCACCTCCAGGCCCTGTTCTCTCCACAGCTTCTCCAGGGTGCCCCCCCAGGCACCGCGGCCGAGCAGCGTGAGACGAGGACCCATGGACTCTCAGGCGGCCGCGTCGGCGAAACGCGGCATCGGCATGGCGCTGCCATCATGCGCCATCTGCGGATCCTGACCGTGTCCTCCGATCCATCGCCGGAGCCCATGCCAAATCCGTCGGTGGGGGAAGCTGCGCGCCACGGTGAGCCGCAGGCCCCCGATCTCTTCGGCTGGCAGGGCCATGCGCTGGTGGTGGGGGCCGGCGGCATCGGCCAGGCCCTGGCCGATCGCCTGGCGCAGCAGGCCCAGGGGCTGACGGTCCATACGGCCGGACCTAATCGGGGCACCTGGCGGCTCGATCTCCGTGATGACGCCAGCCTCGAGGCATTCGCGGCGCTGGCCCTGGAGCGCTTCCGCCCCCTGAGGCTGGTGATCTGTACGGCCGGCCTGCTGCATGGGGGTTCCCTGCAGCCTGAAAAGCGGCTCACCCAGGTGAACCGCGACAACCTGAGGCGCAGCTTCGAGCTCAATGCCTGTGGGCCGCTCCTGCTGGCCAAGGCCCTCGAGCCGGCCCTTCCCCGGGACCTCCCCCTGCACTTCGCGAGTCTCTCGGCGCGGGTGGGCAGCATCACCGACAACCGGCTGGGGGGCTGGTACGCCTACCGGGCCGCCAAGGCCGCCCAGAACCAGCTGTTGCGCACCCTGGCCATCGAGTGGCGGCGAAGGCTGCCTCTGGCCTGTGTGACCGCGCTCCATCCCGGGACCACCGCCACAGGCCTCTCCGAGCCCTTCCGCTCCTCTGTGCCACCGTCAGGGTTGTTCTCCCCGCAACGGGCCGCCCTACAACTCCTGGAGGTTCTGGCGACGCGGAGCGCGGAGCACAGCGGCAGCTTCGTGGCCTGGGATGGCCAGCCGATCCCCTGGTGACGATCCGACGGCGATTCAGACCGCAGCGTGCCGCCGCAGCACCTCCAGGGGGATCACCTCCAGGGTGCTGATCTCACAGGACTCCAGCCGCACCCGCGGGGCCATGCCGTCCTCGTAGGCCTCCAGCCAGCGACGGGCGCACACACACCAGGCATCGCCGGGTCGAAGGCCGGGGAAGCCGTAGGCCGGCGCCGGCGTGCTGAGGTCGTTGCCCTGGGCCCGGGTGTAGGCCAGGAAGGATTCGCTGATCACACAGCAGACGGTGTGACGGCCAAGGTCGGCGGGATCGGTGCGGCAGAAACCATCCCGGAACCAGCCGGTGAGGGGCTGGCAGCTGCAGGTCTCCAGAGCTGTTCCCAGCACGTTGCAGCCAGGAGCAGACGGGGTTTCATCGCTGGGGGGCAGG
>Ga0310330_100023_pt1 | contig 58187 bp, 54 predicted proteins | sample LakMicDCLTotalB5_FD_195544 | JGI IMG/M metagenome (GOLD analysis project Ga0310330, IMG submission 195544) | Enriched freshwater cyanobacterial communities from Lake Michigan, Michigan, United States - MI23.DCL.Total.B5 (v2) (version 2) | ecosystem: Environmental > Aquatic > Freshwater > Lake... | reverse complement strand
GGGCCACGAGCTGGTGGTGGTGGTCTCGGCCATGGGCCACACCACCGACGAACTCACCTGCCTGGCCCGTGCCATCAGCAGCAATCCACCCCAGCGGGAGATGGACATGCTGCTGGCCACCGGCGAACAGGTCTCGATCGCCCTGCTGTCGATGGCGCTGCACGCCCTGGGCGTGCCGGCGGTGTCGATGACGGGCACCCAGGCGGGCATCATCACCGAATCGGCCCATGGCCGCGCCCGCATCCTCGAGGTGCGCAGCGAGCGGCTGAGGCGTCTGCTGGATGCCGGCCAGGTGGTGGTGGTGGCCGGGTTTCAGGGCACCAGCGGCGGCGCCGCCGGCACCCCCGAGATCACCACCCTGGGCCGGGGCGGTTCCGACACCTCGGCGGTGGCGCTGGCGGCGGCCCTGGGGGCCTCGGCCTGTGAGATCTATACCGATGTGCCCGGCGTGCTCACCACCGATCCGCGCAAGGTGGCCGACGCCCAGCTGATGGAGCAGGTCAGCTGCGACGAGATGCTCGAGCTGGCCAGCCTGGGTGCGGCGGTGCTGCATCCGCGCGCGGTGGAGATCGCGCGCAACTACGGGGTGCCCCTTGTGGTGCGCTCCAGCTGGAGCGATGCCCCGGGCACCCGCCTCACCAGTGGCGCAGCACGGCCGATCGGCCATGGCGGCCTGGAGCTGGGCAAGCCGGTCGACGGGGCCGAGCTCGATGCCGACCAGGCGGTGCTGGCCCTGTCGCATGTGCCCGACCGACCGGGGGTGGCGGCCACCCTGTTCGAGGCCCTGGGGGCTGCAGGGCTCAACGTCGACCTGATCGTGCAGGCCACCCACGAGGGCGCCAGCAACGACATCGCCTTCACCCTGGCCGCCGCCGAACGCGACCGGGCCGAACTCATCTGCCGTGAGGTGCTGCTGACCATGGGCGCCCAGCTGGCCAGCACAGACGACGACACCGGCGCCCGGCTCAGCGCCGAGGCCGGCATGGCCAAACTCAGCATCTCGGGGGCGGGCATCATGGGGCGCCCGGGCGTGGCGGCGCGGCTGTTTGACACCCTCGCCCGGGCCGGCATCAACCTGCGCCTGATCGCCACCAGCGAGGTCAAGGTGAGCTGCCTGGTGGCCGGTCACCAGGGGGCCAAGGCGCTGCGGGCCGCCGCCGAGGCCTTTGAGCTGCACGACTCGCAGCTGCAGCACAACCCCCAGACCTGCGATCTGGGTGATCCGCCGGTGCGGGGGGTGGCCCTCGATCTGGGCCAGGCCCAGGTGGCCGTGCGCCGGGTGCCCGACCGGCCCGGCACCGCCTCGTCGGTGTGCCGCGCCCTGGCCGATGCGGGACTCAGCCTCGATGCGATCGTGCAGTCCGAGCGCACCCACGACGGCACCAAAGACATGAGCTTCACGCTCAAACGCGAAGAGCTGCAGCGGGCCGAGCAGGCCCTGCAGCCGCTGCTGCTGCAATGGCCGGGCTCGCACTTCGAGCAAGGGCCCGCCATCGCCCGGGTGAGCGCCGTGGGTGCCGGCATGCCCTGCACCGCCGGCACCGCGGCCCGCATGTTCAGAGCCCTGGCCGATGCCGGCATCAACATCGAACTGATCGCCACCAGCGAGATCCGCACCAGCTGCGTGGTCGCCGAAGCCGACGGCGTGCATGCGTTGCAGGTGGTGCACGCAGCCTTCGGCCTGGGCGGATCGGTGCAGCACGAGGCGCAGGGCACCGAGTCGCCTGCTGGCTGAGTCGGCCCGACTCTTGACAACCACCAACCATGGGATTGCCGAACCGGCGAATTCGACAAACCATCAAGACCGGCACTGGCCCTCTGGCATGACGCTTCGATCCATCGCAGGACGCTGGCTGCAGCGATCAGGGCCCTGGCTGCACAAGCCGCGAACGCTGAGAAGTCAGTTGATTGTCAGTGTGTGGCTGGGCATGGCTGTTGTGATTGTTCCGTTCAATCTTCTGACCCTCAAAACCCAAACGAAGCAGGCGATCCAGAGCGAACTCTCCGTCTTGATGGATCAGGCCCAGATCTCGCAATACATCGTCAAACAATGGATCACGTCGCTCGATGATCTGCTCAAGGCCATCGTCCTGACAGAAGCGATTCAGACGCTGAACCCACAACAGTCACAGCTTTTGTTCGATCGCCTGGCCCCCATTCATCCAGATCGCGGCTGGGGTCTTGTCAATCAGAAAGGCGTCATGATCGCCAGCAGCGGCACCCTGAAGCGACTTGAGCCCAGAGAGAATCTCACTGTGGAATGCCTGCGCCAGAGCCTGGCGGGGCAACCAGCCGACTGCATCGATGATCGCCAACTGACAACAACACATTCCTATCTGCTCAGCGTGCCGGTTCAGGCACCAACCTCCACATCAACAGACGCAAACAGCAAGCCTGCCCAGCGCACCGTCGGCTCTCTGGTGCTGGCCATTGAACTGCGCAACACAACCCGTGACATGCAGATGACGGGCGAGCACAGGTTGATCGAAATCGGCGAGTCCCTGGAGACATCCAAGCACAGAGCACCCAGCACGATTTCCTTTCAAAATGGCCAGACAGTAGGCAGTGAAGTGTTACTGCTCAGCGACGACGGTTACGTGATATTTCCACTCTCAACCGTGAATGATGCGCTGTCGGTTCAGTCACCGCAACAGTTGCTGAAAGGCCCCTGGGGCGCGGTGCTCAGAGCTGGCATGCAGGCCAAAGCCCAACCGAGCTTTGGACGAATTCAGGTCGCAGGGGAATCATTTCTAAGCTACACCGAGGAAATCAAAAATAACTGGACGCTGATGGTAATCAGCGATCGGGCAAGCATCGCAGCCAAGGTCAAGCGACAAATCCAAGACCTGGTCATCAAACAGCTGATCCTGCTGATGGCGGTCAGCGTGGTTCTGGCGATTGTCTGCCAGCGCGCAATCAAGCCGATCCGTCGCGCGGCCGCCACCATTCGCGAATTCAGCGCGGGCCATTTCGAATCCCGACTCGAGGCCGACAGGCCCGATGAAATCGGGGCCCTCTACAGGGACATCAACGAGACCGGACAAAATCTGGTGCAACTGCTCAACGAACGCCTTCAGCACGCGGTCACCGATAAACAACTGGAGATCGCAGCCCAGATTCAAACGCAATTCATCACCAAAGAGCAGCTCAGCAATCAACACGTTGCGATCGCCGCCGACTTTGACCCTGCCTACGAGATCGGCGCCGACTGGTTTGACGTGCTGCACCTCGATGGCGTCACCTACGTGGTGATTGCCGACGTCTGCGACAAAGGCATCCCGTCAGCGCTGTTCATGTCAGTGTTTCGCAGCCTGCTGCGCTATTCCCTGGCGAGTGCAGATGAGCAACCGGACCGCAGCATTGAGTCAAAACTCTGCAACACGATCTGCCGGGTCAACAACTACATGGCGTGCAACCACGGAGATTCCGCGATTTTTGCCACGATCTTCATCGCCGCCTACGACTACCGGTCCCAGCAACTGGTCTATCTCAATGCCGGCCATGAAAATCCATTCATTGTGAGAGCCAATGGAACGCTCGAGAGACTGGAAACTTCAGGTCCCATCGTGGGTATCTTCAAGGCTGCCCGCTACACCCCCAAGACCACAGCCTTTCAGAGCCATGACCTCCTCTACACCTTCACCGATGGGGTCGTTGACGCACGCTCCAACAGCGGTGAATCCTTCGGAACTGACCGTGTACAAGCGCTGCTCTCAACCCCGACAGCTTCCACCAACAACCCTGAGCAGCTGCTGAGCGCCACACTCGATGCCCTCAAAGAGCATTGCCAGGAGGCGGATCAGTTTGATGACACCACCCTGCTGATCATGAAAGCACTGTGATGCTTTCAGAATGATGCTTTCAGGGTGAGGGGTTCAGCCCCAGAAAAGGCAGACAGAAGGTGATACCTACGGGATCAGATCGTGTCAGTGACTGCAAAAAACGTTGGCGCCTCCATCTTGACGTTGTCGCCGGGATTCAGAAAATCAAGCCGGAAGAAGTGATAGCCATTAACATGGTCTGGGGTTGCAACATTCGTGAACACAACCTTTGGGTTACCCTCCGCCAAGGAAGCCGTCACGGAACGGTTATCGGCATTGAACGTTGTGATGATTGATTTGGCCGTTCCGCGCGTTGTGCGCTCCACGTTGAAGCTGATTGGGTCTGTCAACGGCGCGACCTTGATGGCTGCAATCTGTTGTGCAGAGAGACCTGCCTCAGCAGCACTGACCTGAGAAACCCTGAAATTCACGCCCTTCTGATCACTGTTGCCGCTGTAGGGAATGAAGTTGATCGCATTCTTCTGAGATTCACGGAAGACAGGAAGACCCGTCAGGCTGTCGGCAACCGCATTGGTGAAGCTGACACCATAAAAGGTGTTCTGCCGCCAGATTAAATTGGTGATATGGTCGGAAGGAGAATAATCAGCACTGTTCGGATTTGGGATAATACCTCGCCTCGAATAACCCGATCCACTCCAGAATTCTGAATACCACGACTGGGGCGTGAGATAAAAATCACCAGCAATTGTTCCCCGAAGACCCACCCGGCCAGCTCGCTGCTCCGACAGATTCCATTGCTGAAGCTCGCCATTCTTGCTGAGCATGGTTTTCAGCGATGGAGTTTTAGTGGAAGAAAGAGTTGAGTTTTCGGTCTGAAAGTTGTTCTGAGGCAGACCAGCATTGATGGTCAAAGCAAAACTTGATGGGCTGCTTGCAGGATTAACGGCAGTAGACGCTGCGCTCGTGAAATTCAAGGAGAATTTCTTGTCTAAATTCAGATTATTACCTGCATCATTTGGATATGCGCCCTTAGCACCTCGAACAATATCATTTTTCTTGACATCAAACTCTGGCGCGCTGTAATTGTCCTGAAAATAAATACCAGAGGTATAGGTGCCCTGATCAAGAGCAACAATTGGCGAACTTTTAAATCCTTCACCGCCTCCGATTTCGCGAAGATGAAGAATGATCTTGCCGCGCACGTCACCAAGCGTCAAATTTTCATAATTCAGCCTTGCACCAGACACGAGGCGAGGATTATCAACACTTAATTCATACCCCGAGCCCGACTGGTTGAGATCCGCCAAACCATTGGTGTTCCGGGCGTCACGGATCGACTGAAAATCAGAGGGTCGCGCAACCCACAGACTGTTGTTCGAAGCAGGCAGTTTTGCATTGGTCGCATAGCTTGTTAGATAAGCTTCCAGATCAGCCGAATCGATCTCTTTGGTTGCTTGCTCTGCAGGTTTGTCTTCGCGCTTGAGTGTCAGCACGATAGTCTCTGTCGGATTGACTTGCAGAAAAGTCTGTGCAGCACTTAACGCATCATTCAATCCCTCATTGAGATAGAAACTCAATGGGTCGCGGCCGTGAAAAAACTGAATATTATTTCCAAGGTTTGTATCACTATCCTTGCGAACCCGGAGGTCCATGTAGCGAATTCCCTGCTGGAACTGAGCAGAAAAATCGCTATGCGTGTCGTGAGACTGCACGAAACGGTTGTTCGGAGTATTGAGATTTCCAGAGGTGTAGCCAAACGTGGCTGCGCCATGGGAACCGGGCATCACCACATCAAACAGACGGGTGCGATCCGGCAAGTACGCCATCCAGTTAGCAGAACTCAGTGCCGTTTGATTGATTGCTGCCATGGCTGTTTGTCGGCTGTTTTGATCCCTGTTGCAACTCATACCAGAGTGGCTGAGGCCACGCAACCACTCGATCGGGTAACGCTTGGTCGCCCCACCGGGCCGAGACGTGCCCGGCCTGAGGGCGATGGTGATGGTGATGGTGATGAAAGGCCATGCCAGCACCACCACAGCCACCGCTGCCGTGCCACCCCAACGCGGTGTTCGCCCTGCAGGACCTCCCCTGGGCGGGGGCTCTCAGGCCTTGCCCACCAGCTGCTGGCGCAGGGTCTTGATGCGGTCGCGCAGGTTGGCCGCCTCCTCGAACTCCAGGTTCTTGGCCGCCGCTTTCATCTTGTCTTCGAGCTGCTGAATCAGCTCGGGCAGGGCGTCGAGGGGCACGTCGTGGTGCACAGCCTGCTCGACCGCCTCCTCCAGCTGCTCGTCGTTGAGCCGGCGCGACACCTCCAGAAACGCCAGGATTGAATTGCCCGCCCGCTTGCCCGCCGGCGTGGGGGTGATGCCGTTGGCGACGTTGTAGGCCTGCTGAATGGCACGGCGCCGCTCGGTCTCGTGGATCGCCTTGGCCATGCTGTCGGTGAGGTTGTCGGCATAGAGCAACGCCACCCCCTCGATGTGGCGAGCGGCCCGGCCGATGGTCTGAATCAGGGAGCGCTCGGCCCGCAGGAAGCCCTCCTTGTCGGCATCGAGGATCGCCACCAGCGACACCTCGGGCAGGTCGAGGCCTTCGCGCAGCAGGTTGACCCCCACCAGCACGTCGTAGGCACCGTTGCGCAGGTCCTGAATGATCTCGATCCGCTCGATCGAATGGATCTCGGAGTGCAGATAACGCACCCTCACGCCGTTCTCGGCGAGGTAGTCGGTGAGGTCCTCGGCCATGCGCTTGGTGAGCGTCGTCACCAGCACCCGCTCCTGTTTGTCGGCCCGCACCCGGATCTCACCCAGCAGGTCATCGACCTGGCCATCGGTGGGACGCACCTCGACGATCGGATCGAGCACGCCGGTGGGGCGGATCACCTGCTCCACCACCTGGCCGTGGCTCTGCTCCAGCTCCCAGTTGCCGGGGGTGGCGCTGACAAAGATCGTCTGGCGCGCCTTCTGCCAGAACTCCTCACCCTTGAGCGGGCGGTTGTCGGCGGCACTGGGCAGGCGGAAGCCGTGCTCGATCAGCACCTGCTTGCGCGACTGGTCGCCGTTGTACATGGCCTGCAGCTGGCTGCAGGTGACGTGCGATTCATCGACCACCAACAGCCAGTCATCGGGGAAGTAGTCGATCAGGCATTCGGGGGGGGTGCCGGCTTCGCGGCCGGCCAGGTGGCGGGCGTAGTTCTCGACGCCGTTGCAGTAGCCCACCTGCTCGAGCATCTCCAGGTCGTAGGTGGTGCGCTGCTCCAGCCGCTGGGCCTCCAGCAGGCGCCCCTGGCTGTTGAGCAGGTCGAGCCGCTCGCGCAGCTCGGCGCGGATCGCCTTGATCGCCTCGGCCAGGCGCTCCTTGGGGGTGACGAAGTGCTTGGCGGGGTAGATGTTGATCGCATCCAGGCTCTGCAGGATCTCGCCGGTGGTTGGATCGACGTAGCGGATCGCCTCGATCTCGTCGCCGAACAGCTCGATGCGCACCAGGCGGTCCTCGTAGGCCGGGCCGATCTCTAGAACGTCACCCCGCACGCGGAAGCGGCCACGGGCGATCTCGATATCGTTGCGCGCATACTGGTTGTTGACCAGCTCCCGCAGCGACCCGCGCAGGTTGAGGGTCTCACCCACCTTGAACTTGACCGCCGCCTTGAGGTACTCGCTGGGAATGCCGAGGCCGTAGATGCAGCTGATCGAAGCGACCACGATCACGTCGCGCCGTTCAAACAGAGAACGGGTCGCCGAGTGGCGCAGCATGTCGATCTCTTCGTTGATCGACGCGGTCTTGGCGATGTAGGTGTCGGAGACAGGCACATACGCCTCCGGTTGGTAGTAGTCGTAGTAGCTGATGAAGTACTCAACAGCGTTGTTGGGGAAGAACTCCCGCAGCTCGTTGCACAGCTGGGCCGCCAGGGTCTTGTTGTGGGCCAGCACCAGGGCCGGACGCCCGGTCTGGGCGATCACGTTGGCGATCGTGAAGGTCTTGCCGGTCCCCGTGGCCCCCAGCAGGGTCTGGTAGCGCTCACCCCCGTCGACGCCCGCCACGAGGCCCTTGATCGCCTCGGGCTGGTCGCCCTTGGGGACGTAGGGGGCCTGAAGCTGGTAAGGATTCACCATCGGCCCATTCTCGGGCAGGCGGCGATCAGGCGAGGGTGTCGGTGACCGCAAAGACGTAACTGGATGCTCCACCGATCGGGGCCATGCTGGCCTGATCCAGAACAGCAAGGCGGAAGAAGCGGTACCCCTCGATACCGGGAGACGACTGCACCGTGAAAGACACGCTGGGTGAAGCCTCCCTGACCGTGCCCACAGCGGTTCTGTCGGTGGCATCAAAGGATTTCAGCACGGAGCGTCTGGCTGCGCGCGAGCTGGAGCCGACGTCAAAACGCACTGCGGCATCCCTGGGTGCCACCAACGCGGCTGCAATCTGTGCCGACGAGAGACCGGCTTCAGCAGCTTCCACCTGCGCGACCTGAAACAACACGCCCTTGCGATCAGGGTTACCCAGATAGGGAAGAAAGTGAACCGTTCCCCTGGCACCCTCCCTGTAAACGGGAAGACCGATCACTGGATCAAGACTGGCACCTTCAAAACTGACCCCATACAACGCATTCTGACGCCAGATCGCCTGCGACAGGTGGTCGCTCGCTGCATAGTTGGGAGCATTCAGATCAGGGATCAAAAGATCGCGCGAGTACAGGCGATTGTTCCAGAAATCGTCATACCATTGTTGTGGCGCCAGGTAATAATCGCCCACCATGGCGCCACGCAGCCCGGATGCTCCAGCCCTCTTCTCAGCCAGATTCCAGGCCTGCAGTTCACCACCGGGACTGAGCAGTCCCTTCAGGCTCGGCGTGTAATCAGAACGGAACAGGGAAACAGTATTGTCCGTTTTCAGATCCTTGGCTGTGGAACCTGAATTGATGGTCAGGGCATAGTCAGCCGGGCTCGCGAGGGCCGTGTCGATCTTGTTGAGATCAAGCTTCTTGATATCTGCAAGCGCCAGGGTCGCGCTGGTTGAATTCCAGGAATAGCGCTTGTTCAGATCTGAAGGGGACGTGCCTCCATAGCGGCCCTTGGCCGCTGAAACAATGGCCGTCTTCTTGTCAGCATAAGCAGGCCCCGCATAGTCATCCTGAAAATACAATCCAGACGTGAAGCGACCTGAATCGAGTGCGACGACACCGGAATCATTCCAGTCTTCGTAGCCACTGAAATCACGCATGTGGAGGACAACCTTGCCACGTACATCCCCCAGCGCGAGGTTTTCATAATTGAGCTTCACCCCAGGCTGCGTGCGGGGATTGCGGATTTCCAGCTCAAACCCCGAACCCGGAGCATTGAGATCAGCCAGAGCGCGACGCTCTCGAGCTTCAACAATCCTGGCGAAGTCAGCAGGACCTGAGACCCAGAAGCCCTGACTGGCGGCCGGCAGGGAAGCGTTGGCGTTGAACTGATCCAGATAGGCCTGAATATCCGACGCTTCGATCTCGCGGCTGGCCGTTTCGGTGAAATTCCCTTCGCGCTTCAGGCTGATCACCAGGGTTTCGCCGGGATTGTCCTGCAGAAACCGCTGCGCAGCAGACAAGGCCTCACGAAGGCTGGTATTCACATAGATACCCCCGTGAAACATCATCAGATTGTTGCCCTTCTCATCTGAGACCTTTCTGACCCTGAGATCCCAGAATCTCAAACCCTGATCAAGCTGGCTACGAAAATCTGCCCGCTCTTCATTGGTCTGCACAAAGGTTGTGGCATTCAAGTCACTGGTCAGATTTGGCACCCAGCTAGCCGGAGTCCATCCAAGCGGACGTTGCGTATAAGCAAAGGTGGCCGTGTCGTGGGAGCCAGGCACCAGAACGTCAAACAGGCGCGTGCGATCTGGCAGATAAGACATCCAATTGGATGAATGCAACGCAGTTTGATTGACAACGGTCATGTTTTTATTGTCACTATTTAACTGTCACACTACCACCAAAATCACGGGCTGTTCTCCTGTCTGCAACCCTCAACTCAGGCGGATCCCACAGGTCAGCGCCGCTGATGCCGAAGGAACCGCCGTCTTGACCGCAGCAATCAGACCGCGGCTTTGACGCCGTTGCCCAGGGCCTCGCGCAGGCTGCGCACCACGGCCACCATGGCCAGCTCATCGTTGAGCTTGTTGACGGCCGAACCCACCCCCACGCCGCTGGCGCCGGCGGCAATCGCCATCGGCAGGGTCACGGCCGACAGACCCGAGGCGCACAGCACGGGGACCACCGCGTCAGCGGCGGCCAGAGCGCGGCTGATGCCGTGGGCGGCGGCCAGGGTGGGGGCGGCCTTTTCGATCAGGCCGAGGCTGCCGGCGCTGAAGGGCTTGGCACTGGTGCCGCCCTCGGTCTGGATCAGGTCGGCACCGGCGGCCACCAGGTCGGCGGCCAGCTGCTCCTGCTGATCGAGGGGCAGCACGTGGGGCACGGTGACGCTCAGCACCACCTGGGGCAGCAGGGCGCGGGTGCGGCGGGTCAGCTCCAGCACCTCGTCGGCGCCAAACATGATGCCCTGGGGATAGAAGCTGTCGAAGTTGCCGATTTCGACCATGTCGGCACCGGCGGCCACGGCCGCCACAAACAGCTCGGGCTCCACGGCGCTGACGCAGACCGGCAGGCCGGGGGCCACCTCGCGCACCAGGCGCACCAGCGCGGCGTCGCAGGCGATGTCGATCAGGTCGGCAGCACCGGCGGCGGCGGCCCGGGCCACCCGGGCCACACTGGAGGCGTCAAAGTTGTTCAGACCCGCAATCACCTTGAGGGCGCGGCGCTCGGCCAGGGCGGCCTGCAGGGCGGTGGGCAGGCTGGACAGACGCGACATGGACCAAGCTGAACGTAATGGTGTGATTCTCCCACCCCAGGCCACTGCCTGGAGCCGCGAGCACCTGCGCCTGCACCGGTCTCTGCTGCGCCGACCGGAGCTGCTGCCCCAGGGTGCAGCCCTGCTGTTGGCCGTCTCGGGCGGCCAGGATTCGATGGCCCTGCTGGGGCTGCTGCTGGGGCTGCAGCGCCTGCATGGCTGGAGGCTGGTGCTGTGGCACGGCGACCACGGCTGGCGCCCCGAATCGGCCGGGCAGGCCACCGAGTTGGCCCGCTGGTGTGAACAGCGGGAGCTGATGCTCGTCAGCGATGCGGGCTGCCAAGACCTGGCAGCCGGCGAAGCCCAGGCCCGGGCCTGGCGCTACCAGCGGCTGCTGCTGCAGGCCCGGGAGCAGGGCTGCAGCCATGTGGTCACCGGCCACACCGCCAGCGACCGCGCCGAAACCCTGCTGCTGCACCTGGCGCGGGGCAGCCACCGCCGCGGCCTGGCCAGCCTGCGGGCCCAGCGCTCCCTGGGCGACGGCGTGGTGCTGAGCCGGCCGCTTCTGCTGTTCAGCCGCAGCGAAACGGCCCGGATCTGCTGCGATCTGAATCTGCCGATCTGGCTGGATGCCAGCAACAGCGACCGGCGCTTCAGCCGCAACCGCCTGCGCCACGAGGTGCTGCCCGTGCTCGAGCAGCTCCACCCCGGAGCGGCGCGGCGCCTGAGCGGCACGGCCGAACGGCTCAGCCGCGAGCACGAGGCCCAGCTCGAGTGGCAGCGCATCGCCCTGCAGTGGCTGGCCAGCGGCGAAGGCGACGGGCTCGATCGCCGCCGCCTGAACACGCTGCAGCCCGTGAACCGGGCCGCGGTGCTGCACCTCTGGCTCAGCACCACGACCGGGCGCCCGTGCCAGGCGCGCCCGCTCGAAGACCTGCTGGCCCAGTTGGAACAGGGTCGTGGGCGCGGTCAGTGGGACCTGGGAGGCGGTTGGCAGCTGCACTGGGACCGCTCCAGACTTGTGTTGATGCCGCCCGCAGAACCCGGCCCATGAGCGACGCCCTGCAGGATCGCTACGCAGCCGTCGAACGGCTCTACGGCCAGGGGCAGTGGGAGCAGGTGCTGCAGACCAGCGCCGCCCTGCTGGTCGATCTGCCCCAGCAGGCTGGTGCGTCGTTGCGCATCCGCCTGCTGCTGCTGCAGGCCCACACCCACCTGCATGGGTTGGGCCAGATCGAAAGCGCAGCGGCGCTCTACCACCAGGTGCTCGAAGAGCGGCCCGAACCGCTGCTGCAGGCGATCGCCCAGCGGGAACTGGGCCGTTGCCAGGAGGCCCTGCCGCAACCCGCAGCCGACCCCGAACCGGCGGCAGGGCCGCTGAGCCCGGCGTTTCCATTTGTGGCTCAGGCCGTTGGCACGCCGGCGCCTGGCCAGGCCGCCAGCGCCATGCCCTGGCTTGAGGTCCTGGCACCCCAGATGCCAGTCGACGTGGTCGATGAGCCCGAGCAGATCGCTGTGCTGCAGGCCGATCCACGCCAGGGCGAACCGCTCGATCTGGAGCCTGTTCCGCAACCCCAGCTGGAGCCTGAACCCCCAGCGCCGATCACATCAGCGGCCCGATGGAGCCCCGCCGAGGAGGCGGAGCTGGCCAAAGGGATGCTGCTGGTCGTTCTGGGCTCAGCCGGCGGCTGAGCGGCGGCGGCGGGTGCGACCGGCCAGCTCGGGTTCGGGCTCAGGGGTGCGGGCGGGCGTCGGAGCCGCCTGCTGGACCTGGGCCTGCGCGGGCGCCTGCTGGGCCTTCACCGGTGCAGCCTGGGGCTGGCGGGGGGCATCACGACGGCCGTTGCGGGGTGCGGGCCGGTTGTCGGGCTCGGCATCGGCGCGACCCTTGTAGGCCGGGGTGCCGGCGGGGGCCGGCTGCACCAGGCAGATGATCAGCGGCTCGACCTGGAGCTCGCGGCGCAGGCGCCGCTGCAGTCCCAGCTCCACCTCGCGCTGCACGCCCACCCAGTCGACATCGGGGGTCTTGCCACCGGTGTTGCGGCTGAGCTGGCTCCAGCGGTTCTCGAGCACCCAGGTGATCTCACGCTCGGCCCAGAGCGACAGCTTGCGGGCATCGGCGGTGGTGACCACACCGCGCAGATTGGCCCGGGGCGGGGCGGCCATGACCCCGTCGGTGCTGATCACCGTCAGCAGGGTGATGACGCCGTCTTCGGCGAGCTGCTGACGCTCCTTGAGCACGCGCGCATCGACGATGCCGTTGCGGGAGGCGTCGAGCAGCTCGATGCCGGCCTTGACCGGATCCCCCTTCTTGATCGAATCGGCGGTGAGCTCAACCACGTCACCGTTGTCGATGATCAGGATGTTGTCGGCGGGCACACCCATCGACTGGGCCGTCTTGCTGTGGCACACGAGCATGCGGTGCTCACCGTGCACCGGCACGAAGTACTTGGGCTTGGTGAGGGCCAGCATCAGCTTCTGGTCCTCCTGGAAGCCGTGGCCAGAGACGTGGATGCCCTCGCCCTTGCCGTAGATGACCTTGGCGCCCAGCATCATCAGCCGGTCAATCGTGTTGACGACCGAAATAGTGTTGCCCGGAATCGGGCTGGCCGAAAAGATGATCGTGTCCGACGACTTGACCTGCACCTGGGGGTGCTCGCCGCGGGAGATGCGGCTCAGGGCAGCGAGGGGCTCGCCCTGGCTACCGGTCATCAGCAGCAATGTCTCGCGATCGGGCAGGTCGCGGATCTGCTTGATCGGCACGAACAGATCGTCGGGGGCGCGCATGTAGCCCAGTTCACGCGCCTTGGCGATCACGTTCAGCATCGAGCGGCCCAGCAGGCCAACCTTGCGGCCGTTCTTGAGCGCCAACTCCAGGATCATCGCGACCCGGTGGATCGAACTGGCAAAGGTGGTGATGATCACGCGGCCCTCGGCCTGGGCGATGTGGCGATCCAGGCAGGGGAACACCGAGCGCTCAGGGGGGCAGAAGCCCGGCACCTCGGCGTTGGTCGAATCGCTGAACAGGCAGAGCACCCCCTGCTCGCCGTGGTGGGCAAGGCGTGCCATGTCGAAGTGCTCGCCATCGACCGGGGTGTGGTCGAACTTGAAGTCACCGGTGAAGATGATCGTGCCAACGGGCGTCGTGATGGCCAGCGAATAGCTGTCGGCCATCGAGTGAGTGTTGCGAATGAACTCCACCGAGAAGTGCTGACCGACCTTGACCACATCGCGAGGGGCGACGGTCTGCAGCACCGTGCGATCCATCACGCCGGCCTCTTCCATTTTGCCGGTGAGCATCGCCAGGGCCAGACGGGGCCCATAGATCACCGGAATGCTGAAGTTCTTGAGGTGGTGAGAAATCCCACCGATGTGATCTTCGTGACCGTGGGTCACGATCATGCCGCGGATGCGCTTCTGGTTTTCCTTCAGATAGCTGGTGTCGGGCATGACGACATTGACGCCGTGCATGCCATCGCTGGGGAAGGCCAGACCGGCATCCACCAGCATGATGTCGTCGCCGTATTCGAACACGCAGGTGTTCTTGCCGATCTCGTGCAGGCCACCCAGGGGAATCACACGCAACGCGGCTTTCCTGGCCGCTGATTGTCCATTCACACCATTGGATCCGTTATTGCCGTTGTCGCCTCTGTGGCCATTGCCGTTGAAACTGGTCATGAAGATTGCAGAACGTCGTTGAAGTGAACTGGTTGAAATGGCTTTCAACTTGACTCGAACAGCCTTGGCGTCATGTGGGACGCAGGGCGGCCAGGGTTTCGGACAGTCGTTGTCTCACAGCGTCAGAGGCAGAAAGAAGGGGAAGTCGGGGGGCTCCCACGGGCCAGCCGCAGAGGTCAAGGGCAGCCTTCACAGGAATCGGATTGGTGCTGGCAAACAGGGCCCTGCACAGGGGCAGCAGCTGCTCGTGCAGTGCCAGTGCCCGGGCCAGATCGCCGTCGAGAAACGCCCGGATCATGGCGCTGATCTGGGGACCGGCCACGTGGCTGGCCACGCTCACCACGCCCACGGCACCGACCGCGAGCATCGGCAGGGTGAGGGCGTCATCACCGCTGTAGACGGCGAGGCGATCGCCGCACAGGGCGCGCAGGGCGCTGACCTCCTCGGTGGTGCCGCTGGCGGCCTTGTAAGCGACCACGTTGGAGCAGTCGAGCAACCGGGCGGTGGTCTCCGGCGCAAGGCTGCAGCCGGTTCGCCCCGGGATGTTGTAAAGCATCAAGGGCAGCGCGGGCGCTGCGGCGGCCACCGCCCTGAAGTGGGCCTCGAGCCCCTCCTGGGGAGGCTTGTTGTAGTAAGGCACGACCACCAGAACCCCATCCACGCCCAGGGAGGCGGCTTCGCGGGTGGCCTCCACCGCCTCGGCGGTGCAGTTGCTGCCGCTGCCGGCGATGATCCGGGCCCGGCCCGCCACCGCCTCCTGCACGGCGGCGATCAGACGGTGCTGCTCGGCCCAGCTCAGGGTGGGCGATTCGCCGGTGGTGCCGCAGATCACCAGACCATCGGACCCATGGCTGACCAGGTGGTCCGCCAGCCGGGCAGCCAGGGCGTGATCAACGGAGCCGTCCGGAGCGAACGGCGTCACCATGGCGGTCACCACCCGGCCAAAGGGGGCGTTCAACCAGGGCTGCTGCTGGGCGGCGCTGCTCAAACGGCACCTCCCGCGGGGCCGGCGAGCAGCAACTCGGCGATCTGAATCGCATTCAGGGCCGCACCCTTGCGGATCTGGTCGCCGCAGAGCCACAGCTCCAGGGCATTGGGATCGCTGAGGTCCTGGCGGATGCGGCCCACCGCCACCGGATCGCGGCCGGTGACATCGGTCGGCATCGGAAACCGGTTGGCCTCGAAGTCTTCCAGCAGTTCGACCCCGGGAGCGGCCGCCAGCAGGGCGCGGGCCTCGTCGACCGGGAACGGCTGCTCGAATTCGATGTTGACCGCCTCCGAGTGGGCCCGCAGCACCGGCACCCGCACGCAGGTGGCACTGAGCCTGAGCTCAGGCATGGCCATGATCTTGCGGGTCTCGTTGAGCATCTTGAGCTCCTCCTCGCAGTAGCCGTTGGGCTGCAGGGGCGAGTTGTGCAGGAACAGGTTGAAAGCCAGGGAGTGGGGCAGCACTCTGCTGACCGGCTCACCGCCCTCGAGCACGGTGCGGCTGAGGTTGCGCAGTTCCTCCATGGCGCGGGCACCGGCACCGCTGGCGCTCTGGTAAGTGCTCACCACCACCCGCCGGATCGGACGCCGCGCCTGCAGGGGCGCCAGGGCGAGGGTCAGCAGGATCGTGGTGCAGTTGGGGTTGGCAATGATGCCCTGATGGCCGAAGGCCGCTTCGGGGTTGACCTCGGGCACCACCAGCGGCACCGCAGGATCCAGGCGAAAGGCACTGGAGTTGTCGATCACCACGGCCCCTGCGGCAGCGGCCACGGGGGCCCACTGCTTCGACACCGAACCACCGGCCGAGGCCAGCACCAGATCGACCCCGTTGAAGGCCGCGGCCTCCACGGGCTGAATGGTCAGCTCCTGACCCTGCCAGTGCAGCGGCTGGCCCGCCGACCGGGGCGACGCCAGGGGAACCAGGGTGCCGACCGGAAAATCGCGTTCGGCCAGCAGGTCCAGCAGCTCCTGACCCACGGCGCCCGTGGCCCCGAGGATCGCCACCCGCAGGGGACCGTCAGGCAGAAACCTGGATGGGGTCTGGGTGGAGGGCTGGGCGACGGTCAACGGTGGTGGAGGGAGGGATTGCGGAAACGTGGCTTCAGAGACTTGCGCAGAGCCGGCTTGCCGGGTTCAGGTGCGGCGTTCCGTGCAGGGAATCCGGTGAACCAGACGCGCTGAGGACACGATCACCGACCGCCGACAGTGTTACGGGAGGGTATTGCGGAGCGGTGTTGCGGAACGGGCTGGCGGGACAAACGCGATGGGAACCGGAGCTGAACTGGACTTGAACTGTTCTGGACTTGGAATGGAAGGTATCGCCTGCGTCTTACGCCAGTCAAACAATAGGCGGCTGGGGACCCCGGGCGACCAGTTTCTAGGATCGTGGGCTGCCTAAGCGATTTCCAGCCCCATGAGTCCTGCCGCCGCTGCCTCCGGATCCGCCGCCACTGCCAGCACCAGCCTGACGGTGACGCGCAGCCCACGCCCCGGCAGCCGGGTGGCCCTGGAGCTGGCCATCGGCGCCGAGCGCAGCCAGGCCGCCTACGAGCGGGCTGTGGAGAGCCTGAGCCGCAGCGTTCGGCTGCCCGGTTTCCGCAAGGGCAAGGTTCCCCGGGCGGTGCTGCTGCAGCAGATCGGACCGCTGCGGATCCGCGCCACCGCGCTGGAGGATCTGGTTGACAGCGCCTACCGCGACGCCCTCGAGCAGGAGACCGTGGCCGCCATCGGCAGGCCTGAGCTGAGCGAGGGCTTCGAGGCGGTGCTGGAGCGTTTCGAGCCTGGCCAGAACCTGACCATCACCCTGGAGCTGGACGTGGAACCCACCCCCAGCCTCAAGGCCACCAAAGGGCTCAAGGCCGAGGCCGAGAGCGTCAGCTACGACCCGGCCCGGGTCGATGAACTGCTCGAACAGTCGCGCCGGCAGCTCGCCACCCTGGTGCCGGTGGAGAAGCGGGCCGCCCAGAGCGGAGATGTGGCCGTGCTGGCCTTCAGCGGCGTCTATGCCGACACCGACGAAGCCATCAGCGGCGGCAGCAGCGAGGCCATGGAGGTGGAGCTCGAGGAGGGCCGCATGATCCCCGGCTTCATCGAAGGGGTGATCGGCATGAAGGCCGGCGACACCGCCACGGTCGACTGCCAGTTCCCCGACAGCTACCCCCAGGAGGACGCCGCCGGCCGCAAGGCCCGTTTTGAGATCACCCTCAAGGAGCTCAAGAGCCGCGAACTGCCCGCGCTCGATGACGCCTTCGCCCAGCAGGCCAGCGACAAGCAGACCCTGGCCGAACTGCGCAGCGAACTCGAGACCCGCCTCAAGGACGACGCCGATCGCCGGGGCAAGGCCAACCGCCACAACGCCCTGATCGAGGCCCTGGTGGAGCAGCTCGAGGTGGAGCTGCCCGAAACCCTGGTGCAACAGGAGATCCGCAACCTGATCGAGCAGACCGCCGGCCAGATCGCCGAGCAGGGGATGGACGTCAAGAAGCTGTTCACCCCCGATCTGGTGCGCAGCCTGATGGACACCTCCCGGCCCGAAGCCGAGCAACGGCTGAAGCGCTCCCTGGCGCTGCAGGCCCTGGCCGCGGCCGAAGGCATCAGCGTCGAGGAGGACGCGCTCAACGCCAAGGTCAGGGAGGTCAGCCGCGGCCTCAGCCAGCAGGGCACCATCGATCCCCAGCGCCTGCGCCAGGCCGTTGCTGACGATCTGCTGCAGGACAAGCTGCTCGAATGGCTCGAGGCCAACAGCACGATCAGCGAGAAGATCACCAGCGAGAACGCCCCCAGCCAGGCCGACGCTGATGCCAAGGCCGGCGATGACGCCAAGGCGAGCGCCAAAACCAAGGACAGCAAGTCCAAGGAGAGCAAGCCCAAGGCCGCCAAGGCCAAGGCCAAGGACGGCGACGACGCCTGATCAGACCGCGGCGCCGCTGCCGGCGCCCATAAATTGAAGACCCCAACCCCTGCCGAGCCGCGCGCGTGATCGACGCCCTTACCCCTCACCCGGTCCACAGCCGTTGGACGGATGGTTGCTGGTCGGCCGGACCGATCGCCTCCCCCGGCGTGCTGCCCACCGTGGTGGAGCAATCAGGCCGCGGTGACCGGGCGTTCGACATCTACTCGCGGCTGCTGCGGGAGCGGATCATCTTTCTGGGCAGCGGCATCGACGATGGCGTCGCCGATGCGCTGGTGGCTCAGCTGCTGTTCCTCGAGGCCGAGGATCCCGAGAAGGACATTCAGATCTACATCAACTCCCCAGGTGGTTCGGTCACAGCCGGCCTGGCCATCTACGACACGATGCAGCAGGTCGCCCCGGATGTGGTGACCATTTGTTATGGCCTGGCGGCCAGCATGGGGGCCTTCCTGCTGTCGGGCGGCACCAAAGGCAAGCGGCTGGCCCTGCCCAACGCGCGGATCATGATTCACCAGCCCCTCGGCGGTGCCCAGGGCCAGGCGGTCGACATCGAGATCCAGGCCAGGGAGATCCTGTTCCTCAAAGACACCCTCAACGGCCTGATGGCCGAACACACCGGTCAGCCGCTCGACAAAATCACGGAAGACACCGATCGCGACTACTTCCTTTCGCCGTCAGAAGCGGTTGAATACGGATTGATCGATCGGGTCGTCACCGAAACCGCTCCGGTTTGATCCTTAAGGACGGCTGACGAAATCTCCCGGAGGGTCGATCCTTGTCCTAAGGGCTTTCAGCCCTGCCCTGCCGCAGCCAAGGTTCGATGCCGAAGTTCGACGCACACCTGAAATGCTCCTTCTGCGGCAAGTCGCAGGAGCAGGTGCGCAAGCTGATCGCGGGTCCGGGTGTCTACATCTGCGACGAGTGCATCGACCTGTGCAACGAGATCCTCGATGAGGAACTCGTGGCCGGCCCTGCCGCAACAGGAGGCCGGGGCGCTCAGGAGACCAGCCGCAGCAAGACCCCCACGAAAAAGGCCCCGAAACCGGCGCCGACCCTGGCCCAGATCCCGAAACCCCGGGAGATCAAGGAGTTCCTCGATCGCCAGGTGGTGGGTCAGGACGAGGCCAAGAAGACCCTGTCGGTGGCGGTCTACAACCACTACAAGCGGCTCGCCTGGCAGGGCGACGGCAAGGGCGAGACCGACCAGACGGCCACCCGCCTGCACAAGAGCAACATCCTGCTGATCGGCCCCACCGGCTGCGGCAAGACCCTGCTGGCCCAGACCCTGGCCGAGCTGCTCGACGTGCCGTTTGCGGTGGCTGACGCCACCACCCTCACGGAGGCGGGCTATGTGGGCGAGGACGTCGAGAACATCCTGCTGCGGCTGCTGCAGAAGGCCGATCTCGACGTGGAGCAGGCCCAGCGGGGAATCATCTACATCGACGAGATCGACAAGATCGCCCGCAAGAGCGAAAACCCCTCGATCACCCGCGATGTCTCGGGCGAGGGGGTGCAGCAGGCCCTGCTCAAGATGCTGGAGGGCACCGTCGCCAACGTGCCGCCCCAGGGGGGCCGCAAGCACCCCTACCAGGACTGCATTCAGATCGACACCAGCCAGATCCTGTTCATCTGCGGTGGCGCCTTCGTGGGCCTCGAGGAGGTGGTGCAGAAGCGCATGGGTCGCAACGCCATCGGCTTCATCGGCGCCGACGGCAGCGTGCGGGCCCGCAGCGGCAAGGAGCGCCAGGCCGCCGAGGTGCTGCGCCATCTCGAACCCGATGACCTGGTCAAGTACGGCCTGATCCCCGAGTTCATCGGCCGCCTGCCGGTGAGCGCCGTGCTCGAGCCCCTCGACGCCCACGCCCTGGAGGCGATCCTCACCGAACCGCGCGACGCCCTGGTCAAGCAGTTCCAGACCCTGCTCAGCATGGACAATGTGCGCCTCGACTTCGAGCCCGAGGCGATCGAGGCGATCGCCTGCGAGGCCCATCGCCGCAAGACCGGGGCCCGGGCACTGCGGGGCATTGTCGAGGAGCTGATGCTCGAGCTGATGTACGACCTGCCCTCGCGCCAGGACGTGAAGACCTTCACGATCACCCGGGAGCTGGTGGAGGCCCGCAGCAGGGCCCAGGTGCTGACCCATCCCAGTGCCAAGGACAACGACACGGCCGACCGACAGGCGACGGCCTGAGCGCGCCGGAGCCCGGTAGCCTTGCGGCATGATCCAGTCCAGGGACGACGGCGCCACTGCTCTGCAGCAGCCCTACCAACCCCTGCACCACAAATACCGCCCCCAGCGCTTTGACCAGCTGGTGGGCCAGCAGGCGATCGCCGCGACCCTGAGCAACGCCCTGCGCTCGGGCCGGATCGCCCCCGCCTATCTGTTCAGTGGTCCGCGGGGGACCGGCAAGACCTCGAGCGCCAGGATCCTGGCCCGCTCGCTGAACTGCCTGGCCACAGGCGGCCCCACCCCCGAGCCCTGCGGCCGCTGCGAGCTGTGCAGCACCATCGCCAGCGGCACGGCCCTCGATGTAATCGAGATCGACGCCGCCTCCAACACCGGGGTGGACAACATCCGTGAGCTGATCGAACGCTCGCGCTTTGCCCCCGTTCAGGCCCGCTGGAAGGTCTACGTGGTCGACGAGTGCCACATGCTCTCGACCGCCGCCTTCAACGCCCTGCTCAAGACCCTCGAGGAGCCGCCGCCACGGGTGGTGTTCGTGCTCGCCACCACCGACCCGCAACGGGTGCTGCCCACGATTCTGAGCCGTTGCCAGCGCTTCGACTTTCGCCGCATCCCGCTCGAGGCGCTGCAGCAGCACCTGGGTTGGATCGCCGAACAGGAGGCGATCAACATCACCCCCGATGCCCTGCATGTGGTGGCCCAGCGGGCCCAGGGCGGGCTGCGGGATGCCGAAAGCCTGCTCGATCAGCTGTCGCTGCTGCCCGCCCCGGTGGAGGCCGAAGCGGTCTGGGACCTGCTGGGGGCGGTGCCCGAACAGGAACTGCTGCAACTGGCCGCGGCCCTCGCCGAGGCCGATCCCCTCGCCCTGACCGAAAGCTGCCGCCTGCTGCTCGATCGCGGCCGCGAACCGGGAGCCCTGCTGCAGGGGCTGGCGTCGTTGCTGCGCGACCTGGTGCTGGCGGGGGTGGCCCCCGAGCGGCTCGAGCTGACCGCCTTTTCGCCCCAGATCCGCCCCCAGCTGCCCGAGCTGGCCCGGCGCCTCGGCAAGGCACGGCTGCTGCACTGGCAGGCCCAGCTCAAGGGGAGCGAGCAGCAACTGCGCCACAGCACCAATCCGCGCCTGTGGCTGGAGGTGCTGCTGCTGGGATTGCTGGCCGAAGCGCAGCCCCAGGCCGCCGCCCCACCGGCCTCGCGCGCAGCAGCCAGTGCACCAACAGCCAGTGCACCAACAGCCGTTGCATCAACAGTCCCTGCGCCAGTGGCCACTGCAGCGGCTGCCACGCCCCGGCCCCAGCAGGCGCCGCCACCGCCACCCCAACCCGACTCGCCTGCCCAGGCTGAAGCCGAAGCCGAAACCGGCGCCAACCTGCCGGAGCTGTGGCAACAGATCCTGGCCGGGCTGGCATTGCCCTCGACCCGCATGCTGCTGTCCCAGCAGGCCCAGCTGGTGCGTCTCGATCAGAAACGGGCGGTGGTGCGCGTCGCCGGCAACTGGATGGCCATGGTGCAGAGCCGCCAGGCCCTGCTCGAGCAGGCCATCCACCAGGCCCTGGGCAGCCCGCGCCAGCTGGTGCTCGAAGGCGGCGGCCAGGCCACCATGCCCGACGCAGCAGCGGCCCAGGCCTCTCCACAGGTGGCTGCACCGGTGGCTCCAGCAGTGGCCCCAGCAGTGGCCCCACCGACCCAGGAGAGGGCACCCGCGCCGAGCGGGGCCATCGATGCCAAGGCCCAAAGGCTGGCGGAGTTCTTCAACGGCGAAGTCGTCAGCTTCGACGGCGAACTCGACGACAACCCTGGTCCCGACAGCCAGGCGGCCTGACGGTCGGCTAGACCGCGGCCGGCGCGGGCTGCTCGTCGTCGCCGGGTTCACCCAGATGCAGGGTCTTGGCCCACACCAGGCGCTTGGGCAACACGGCCATGCGCAGGGTCACCCAGGGGATCACCACGAACCAGTGCACCAGGTAAGCGATGCCCAGACCCATGGCCCACAGGTTCATGGCGGGCAGCTCGGGACCCTCGCTGGCACGGCGGCAGCCGCTCACGATCGCCAGTCCCGAGAGTCCCAGGGCGACGATCGAGAGCGGCCAGATGCAGGGCAGGCTGCGGGTCACCAGAGCCCCGGCCAGATCGGCGACAGCCAGCATCGGCATGGCGTACTGGAGCAGGAAGAAACAGAACAGGTCCAACCGCTGGCGCGTGGTGAGCCGGTTGGAGAGCAGCTGGGGGCCGTAATCGAAGAACCGTTGCAGGCCGCCCTCGGCCCAGCGCTGCCGCTGGCGCAGCAGCGCCCTGAGGCTGAGCACCGCCTCCTCGCGAACCGGCGGATCCCAGGCGACCCCGATCGGACGCCCCCCCACCAAAAGACGGAAACTCAGATCGAGATCGTCGGTCACGGTGGCTTCGTTGAAGCCGCCACAGGCCAGCAGGGCTGCGCGATTGAGCAGCTGACCGTTGCCGCGCAGCTCGGCCACGCCGCCGACGGCCAGCCGGCCCTGCTGGATCACCGCATCGAGGGCCATCTCCATGGCCTGGGCACGGGTGAGCAGGTTGACGCCGGCATTGGCGACGGCCTTGCGCAGCTGCACCGCCGCCCAGCCACCGGCCTCGGCATAGGGAATCAGGCGCTCAAGGGTGTCGACCTGGAGCTGGGCATCGGCATCGAGCACCAGCATCCAGCGTCCCTGCAGCTGCTGCAGCACCAGATTGAGGGCTCCCGACTTGCCTCCGCCGGCATCGGGCGGACGGCGCACCACCTGGAGCTGGGGAAAGCGCTGCTGCAGGCCTTCGAGCAGTTCGGGCGTGCGGTCGCTGCTGCCGTCATCAACCACCCAGAAGCGCAGCGATTCCTCTGGATAGCGCAGGCCGGCCAGATGCTCGACCAGGCGTGTGATCACGGCCTGTTCGTCGCGGGCGGCGACCACCACATCGACCGCGGGCCAGGCGTCAGGCGGCGGGGCGCCGGCGGCAAGGGGGGTGCTGAACGAGACCGGCCGCAGGCTCTCGAGCAGCACGGTGCGCAGGCTGTAGCCCCCCAGCAGCACCGCTGCGGCAATGGCGGGCCAGGTGTTGCGCGCCGGCGGGAGCCAGTGGGGTGCCATGCCCAGGGCGGCACAGACCAGCACAAACACAACGGCCTTGGCGCGACGGCGATCGGTGGCGGTGCCGCCCGCGTCCATGACCTCTCCTCAGATGGGGGGAACTTTACGGGTCGTTGCCCGGCGGGTCCGGTGTCAGCCGTTGCAGGTTGAGCAGTCGGGTGCCGGGGTAGTAGCGGGCAAGGATCTGCTGAAACGACCAGCCGGCCCGGCCCAGGTCGATGGCCCCGGCCTGGGAGAGCCCCGCCCCATGGCCGAACCCACCCCCCTGCAGGCGCCAGCTGCCGTCGGCCTGGGCCTCAAGCTCAAACAGGGTGCTGGGCAGGGTGCGCAGGGTGCGGCGGATGGCATCAAGGCGCAGCACCGTGCGACCGGCACTGCCCTCGATCGCCAGGGCCAGCACCCGGCCGCTGCTGCCCCGCTCGAGCACCGCCAGGCGCCGCACCTGGCCCACCGTGATGCCCCGGCGGCGCAGGGCGGCGGCGATCTGCTGGGGCTCGAGCCAGCGGCTCCAGCGAAACAGCGGATGGTCGACGCCCAGAAAGGGCTGGGATTGCGCCAGCAACCGGGCCAGGCTGCCGGGCGCGCGCGCGGGGACCCCGACCAGATCCTGGCCGCGGCGATCCAGGCCGGTCTGCAGATAGGGCAAGGGGTCGGCGTCCCAGGCCTCCTGCAGCGGGGCACTCACACCGCCGTTGCTGGCGTGGTAAACCGCGTGGATCGGCTGGTCCTGCCAGCTGAGCACCAGTTGCCGGGTGCGCTGAATCGCCTGCCGCACCGGCTCGCTCGCCTGGCGCGGATCGCTGTACACCTGGCACTGGGTGCTGGCGCACAGGTGGTAGCCATCGGCCCTGTAACGGTGCAGGTTGCGCAGGGCCCAGGTGCGGGCCAGCACGGCCTGCGCCGCCAGGGCGGCGGCCGGAGCACCGGCACCGATCTCATGGGGAACCACACCCTCGAGGTAGCGCTCGAGGGGCACCTGCTCCACCAGGCTCCAGCTGCCCTGGGCATCGCCCTGCAGCCGGAAGGGGCCGCCATAGACCCCGCCCCGCCAGAGCAGGCCGGCGGGGGCCGTGATCTGCACGGGCCCCTGCAGGGTGATCAGCCCGCGGCCCGGGGCCTGCACGGCCGGCACCACGGCCTGCTGCAGCCGCAGCTGCACCGGCCGCAGGGACCATCCCGGCGGCCGGGGTGCGCCGAGCGGAGCCCAGAGCTCCCAGTCGTCGGCATGGACGAGGCTGACCTGAGCACCCAGCCGCCGCCACTGCCGGGCCCGCCGCTCGGCCGACTCAAAGCTGGCAAAGGGCCCGGCCACCAACCGCTGCAGCAGCAACGGCTGGGCCAGGGGCACGCGCTGCCACTGCAGGTTGAACCGCGGCCCGACCCAGCGACGCCCAGTTCGGTCCTGCAGGGTGAGGCTGCCGCTGGCACTGCGCAGCTCCAGCGGCGCCAACTGCGAGGGGCTGCCCAGCCGATCAGCCAGGGCCACCCACAACCGGGGCGCCTGGGGCTCCAGGGCGGGAGGAGGCTCCACCGGCCAGTGCAGTGCCGGAGCCGAGCGGGCCTGACAGGCACTGCTGAGCAGCAGGGCGCCGCAGAGCAGCAGGGCCGTGGGGTTGGAGGATCGGACAGTCACGTCGTAAGGTGTTTGTTTGTGCCTGCGTCGTCAGAAATGCCGAAGCTCAAGACCCGCAAAGCGGCCGCCAAGCGGTTCAAAGTCACCGGCAGTGGCAAGTTTCTGCGCCGCCGGGCCTTCCGCAACCACCTGCTCGATCACAAGAGCCCCAAGCGCAAGAGGTACCTTGGCACCATGGCCGTGGTGGATGAGCGCGACGCTGACAACGTTGCCCTGATGCTGCCCTACGGCAGCTGAGCCTCTCTGGCTGAAATCCGTCTGATCCGTTCGTTCTTCGTCTTCCTGAGTCATGGCCCGCGTCAAGAGGGGCAACGTCGCCCGTAAACGCCGTAACAAGATCCTGCGTCTGGCCCGTGGTTTCCGGGGTGGCAACGGTTCCCTCTTCCGCACCGCCAACCAGCGGGTGATGAAGGCCCTGTGCAACGCCTACCGGGACCGCCGCCGCCGCAAGCGTGACTTCCGTCGCCTCTGGATCGCCCGCATCAACGCCGCAGCCCGGCTCAACGGCCTCAGCTACAGCCGTCTGATGGGCGGGCTCAAGAAAGCCGACGTGCGTCTGAACCGCAAGATGCTCGCCCAGCTGGCCGTGGTCGATCCCGCCAGCTTCACCAGTGTGGTGGGAGCCGCCAAGTAGGCCCCTGCCCCCATGGACGCCTTGCTGCCCCAGACCTACCTGATCGGTCTGGTCGTGATTCTGGCGGTCGCTGCTGTGGCAGTGGGCCGCCAGGTTTGGCGCGTGCGCCGCGACGAGCTCAGCCTGGCGCGGCTTGAGCAGCAGGGCGGCGCCAAGACCAGCTCCACCGCCGACCTCTACGAACTGGGATCGGCCCAGCTGCGCAAGCGTCTGTACGGCCAGGCCAGCGACACCCTCAGACAGGCCCTGAAACGAGCCCAGGCCGAAGGCGAGCCTGCTGAGGCCGTGGCCCTGATCGAGAACGCTCTCGGATTCACTCTGGCGGCCCAGACCAATTACAAAGCCGCCATCCCGCACTACCGCAAGGCGCTCCAGGCCAAGGGCGACTACCCCGTGGCGCTCAACAACCTCGCCTACGCCCTGGAGAAACAACTCAAGGTCGACGAGGCCCGCGAGGCCTATGAGCAGGTTCTCAGCCTCGATCCCGACAACCGCACCGCCCGCAAACGGCTCAACCTGCTGGGTGGTCGCAGCAAAGCCGCCTGATCTGCTTTGTCGTCAGCGGCGGGCCGTTGCGGTGAGCCTCAGCTTGCCGCCCGCGTTGGTGAGGCGGGGAGATTCCCAGTCGCTGAGCTGGAAGGTCTGCAGGCCCTGGAACATGCCGCCGGGCTCGAGGCCGACCACGGTGGTGTCGCCCAGGAGCAGCAGGTCCAGCTGATCCGATTTGGCGTTGATGTTGCCCTGAAAGGGCGTCGTGAGGCTGCCGATCGTCATGGTGCCCCGGATCACCAGCATCTGGCCGATGGGCGTGAGCGAGGCGAGGTCGAGGACCACGGTCTGGGGTGAGCCGGCAGCATTGGCCAGGTAGGTGCCGCTCCAGCGGCGCGGCAGATCCTTGGCCAGGGCCTTGGCCCGGGCGACGGGGTCAAACTGCTCGACGGTGTCGGTCTGCACCGCCTGCAGCTGGGAACGCACCGCCGCACCGGTGGGGTCAAACGGCACCATCGCTCCGGGCTTGATCGCCTGGGCCTGGACCGGCAGGGCTGCGGCCAGCAGGGGCAGGGCGGCCAGCAGACCACGCAACGATGAACCAGCCGGTTGGACGCGGGACATGACCGAAGCACGCATGGCTGCGCACCGCTGAACAGCCATGAGACTAATGACAACCGGCCCGACGCGATACGGTCGCCGGCATCACGGTCCCCCAACCCCTTCCAGCCAGCCTTGACCACCAACCCGACCGCGCCGGATCCCCTGGTGATCGCCGGGCGCTCGTTCAGCAGCCGCTTGATGACCGGCACCGGCAAGTACCCCAGCCTGGCGGCGATGCAGGCCAGCATCAGCGCCAGTGGCTGCGAGATCGTCACGGTGGCGGTGCGCCGGGTGCAGACCCAGGCCGCAGGCCATCAGGGACTGATGGAGGCGATCGACTGGTCGCGCATCTGGATGCTGCCCAACACGGCCGGATGCGCCACCGCCGACGAAGCCATCCGGGTAGCGCGCCTGGGTCGGGAGCTGGCCCGGCTGGCCGGCCAGGAGGACAACACCTTCGTGAAGCTCGAGGTCATCCCCGACTCCAGGCATCTGCTGCCCGACCCGATCGGCACGCTGGAGGCGGCTGAAACCCTGGTGAAGGAGGGCTTCACGGTGCTCCCGTACATCAACGCCGACCCGCTGCTGGCCAAACGCCTCGAAGAGGTGGGCTGCGCCACGGTGATGCCGCTGGGCTCGCCGATCGGCTCGGGCCAGGGCATCCGCAATGCCGCCAACATCGCCCTGATCATCGAGAACGCCCGGGTGCCGGTGGTGGTCGATGCGGGCATCGGCGTGCCCAGCGAAGCCGCCCAGGCCATGGAGATGGGGGCCGATGCCCTGCTGATCAACAGCGCCATCGCCCTGGCCGGCGACCCGCCGCTGATGGCGCAGGCGATGGCGCAGGCCTGCCTGGCAGGGCGCAGCGCCCTGCGGGCCGGGCGGCTGCCGCGGCGCCAGCAGGCCAGCCCCAGCTCACCGGAGCTGGGCCGGGTGGGCCAGTGACCGGTCAATCCGGCACGTAACGCTTCTGCAGCGGCCGGATCCAGAACCGGCGGATCTCCGTACTGTCAGGCGATCCGACCCCAGAACCATGCAGGTCACCCAGGAAGATGGCGGCAGGTTGAACGCCTTTGCCAAGGAGCCCCGCATGGAGCTGATCGAGCAGGGAACGGGCACCAGTGCAGCCAGCAGGGCCCTGTTGATCGGCGGTGCTCTGCTGGTCGCGGTGCTGCTGGCGGTAGCCGTGGGAATCAGCTGAATCCCTGTAGTAGCTTGACGCGACGGAGCGGTCGGCCGGACTGATCGCTTGCTTCCCAGGAGTGCAGCGGTGAAGGTTTTCGTTCTCGGCGGCGACGGCTTCTGCGGCTGGCCGTGCGCCGTGAACCTGGCGGATCAGGGCCACGACGTGTTGATCGTCGACAACCTGAGCCGCCGCAAGATCGACATCGATCTTGAGGTCGAATCCCTCACCCCGATCACCACGATCGGCGAGCGGCTGCGGGCCTGGCAGCAGATCGGCGGGCGCCCGATGCGCTTCGAGCTGCTCGACATCGCCCATGAGTACCAGCGCCTGCTGGATCTGCTGCTGGCCGAACGGCCCGATGCCGTGGTGCACTTCGCCGAACAGCGGGCCGCCCCCTACTCGATGAAGAGCAGCGCCACCAAGCGCTACACCGTCGACAACAACGTCAACGGCACCCACAACCTGCTGGCCGCCATCGTCGAGAGCAGCGTGGACCTCCACGTGGTGCACCTGGGCACCATGGGGGTCTACGGCTACGGCTCCCACCGCGGCGCCACCATCCCCGAGGGTTACCTCAAGGTGGAGGTGCCCCAGCCCGACGGCAGCCGCTTCGAGGAGGAGATCCTGCACCCGGCCAGCCCGGGCAGCGTCTATCACATGACCAAGACGCTCGATCAGCTGCTTTTCCTCTACTACAACAAGAACGACCAGGTCCGCATCACCGACCTGCACCAGGGCATCGTCTGGGGCACCAACACCGAAGCCACCGACCGCGACCCCAGGCTCACCAACCGCTTCGACTACGACGGCGACTACGGCACCGTGCTGAACCGCTTCCTGATGCAGGCGGCGATCGGCTACCCGCTGACCGTGCACGGCACCGGCGGCCAGACCCGCGCCTTCATCCACATCCGCGATTCGGTGCGCTGCGTGCAGCTGGCCCTCGAGAATCCGCCCACCCGGGGCGAGCGGGTCAAGATCTTCAACCAGATGACCGAAAGCCACCAGGTGGGCGAGCTGGCCCAGAAGGTCGCCGGGCTCACCGGTGCCCTGATCAACCACCTGCCCAACCCCCGCAACGAAGCCGTCGAAAACGACCTGATCGTCGACAACCGTTGCTTCATCGAACTGGGCCTCAAGCCCACCACCCTCGATGACGGCCTGCTGGCCGAGGTCGTGGATGTGGCGCGGCGCTGGGCCGACCGCTGCGACCGCAGCCGCATTCCGTGCGTGTCGGCCTGGACCAAGACCCAGGCCGCAGCCATCAAGACCGCCTGAGATCGGGTCCCCTTGAAGATCGCCCTGTTCACCGAGACCTTCCTGCCCAAGGTCGACGGGATCGTGACCCGGCTCACCAAGACGGTGCAGCACCTGGTCGCCGCCGGCGATGAGGTGCTCATCTTCTGCCCTGAAGGAGCCCCGAGCGACTACTGCGGCGCCCGGGTGGTGGGGGTGCCCGCGATGCCGCTGCCCCTCTACCCCGAACTGAAGCTGGCCCTGCCGCGGCCGGCCGTGGCCGAGGCCCTGGAGCGCTTCGGGCCCGACCTGGTGCATGTGGTCAACCCGGCTGTGCTGGGCCTGGGGGGCATCTGGCTGGCCAGGACCAAGGGCTATCCCCTGGTGGCCAGCTACCACACCCACCTGCCCAAGTACCTCGAGCACTACGGCATGGGCATGCTGGAGCCGCTGCTGTGGGAGCTGCTCAAAGCGGCCCACAACCAGGCCGTGCTCAACCTGTGCACCTCCACCGCCATGGTGCAGGAGCTCAGCGACAAGGGGATTCAGCACACGGCCCTGTGGCAGCGGGGGGTCGACACCGAGCTGTTCAGACCCGAGCTGCGCAGCCCGGCGATGCGCGAACGCCTGCTCAACGGTCGCAGCGACACCGGTCAGCTGCTGCTCTACATCGGCCGGCTGTCGGCCGAAAAACAGATCGAGCGCATCCGCCCGGTGCTCGATGCCATGCCCGACGCCCGCCTCGCCCTGGTAGGTGACGGCCCGTACCGCCAGCAGCTCGAGAGCCTGTTTGCCGGCAGCGCCACCCACTTCGTGGGCTATCTGGCCGGTGAGGAGCTGGCCTCGGCCTATGCGAGCGGCGACGCCTTCCTGTTTCCGAGCAGCACCGAGACCCTGGGGCTGGTGCTGCTGGAGGCGATGGCCGCCGGCTGCCCCTGCGTGGCCGCCAACCGCGGGGGGATCCCCGACATCGTCAGCGACGGCATCAACGGCTGCCTCTACGAACCCGATGGTCCCGACGGCGGTGCCGGCAGCCTGACCGCCGCCACCCAGCGCCTCCTGGCCGATCGCAGCCAGCACCAGCAGCTGCGCCTGGCCGCACGCAGCGAGGCCGAACGCTGGGGCTGGGCCGGCGCCACCGAACAGCTGCGGGGCTACTACCGCCAGGTGCTCAGCCGGGCGCCCTGTTCAGTCTGAACCAGGTGGTCATCAGCGCCTTGACCATGGGCGCCGCCACCGTGCCGCCATAGCCGCCGGAGTTTTCGCCAAAGGCGACGATCACCAGGGTGGGGCGCCCCGCGGGTGCATAGCCACCGAACCAGGCGTGGTCGGGGCGGGGCGGATCCTCGGCGGTGCCGGTCTTGCCGGCCACGGGCGGCAACTGGGGATCGTTGAGCAGTCGCGCCGTGCCCTCGGTGACCACCATGCGCAGTCCCTGGCGCAGCACCGCCAGGGTGGCCGGCCTGAGGCCGATCCAGGTGCGCTGGGTGGGCCGCTCCACCAGGTGGGGTGTGACCAGCCAGCCGCCATTGGCGACGGCGGCATAGAGGCGGGCCATCTGCAGCGGGGTGACCTGCAGCGCTCCCTGCCCGATCGACGAGGTGATCGTGTCGACGGGCGTCCACGGCTCGCCCAGGGCGGCCTTTTTCCAGGCGGGATCCCCCAGCAGGCCCTCGCTCTCCTCATTGGCCAGCTCGATGCCGCTGAGCTGGCCGTACCCCATGCGCCGGGCGGCCTTGAACAACGGGCCCGGGCCCAGCCTCAGGCCCACGCGGTAATAGAAGGTGTTGCTGCTGACCGCCAGGGCAAACGGGAAGCCGATCATGCCGTGGGCGCCGTGGTCGCCGTAGCAGAGCCCCGCATAACAGAACGAGTTGGTGGTGAGCACCTTCGAGCCGGGCTGATACAGGCCCGACTCCAGGGCGGCGACGGTGGTCACGATCTTGAAGGTGCTGGCCGGCGGAAAGCCGCGGAAGGCCCGGTTCAGCAGCGGCGCATCGGGGCGGTTGAGATCGGCCCACTGCCGGGTGGTGGGGCCATCGGAAAACAGATTGGGATCAAAGGTGGGCCGGCTGGCCATGGCCCGGATCGCCCCGGTCTGGGGATCCATGGCCACGATCGCCCCCTTGCGCACCCCGTTGAGCGCTGTTTCGGCGGTCTGCTGCAGGGCGAGATCGAGGGTCAGGTGCAGATCCTTGCCCGCCCTGGCCGGCTTGTCGCCAAGGATGCGCTGCACCTGGCCGGCGGCATTGACCTCCACCTGCTGGCCGCCCCACTCGCCGCGCAGGGTGGCTTCGTAGACCTTCTCGAGCCCGCTGCGACCGACCCTGTCACGAATGCGATACCCCCTGGGCTGGAGCTCGGCGTATTCGGCCTCGGTGATGCCGCTGGTGTAGCCGAGCACGTGGGCGCCCAGGTTGCCGTGGGGGTAGCTGCGCAGCACATCGCTGTCGACCTCGGCCCCGGCCAGGGCTGCCGCCTGCTCGCGAAAGCGCAGCACCTGCTCGGGCCGCAGCCGGCTCGCCAGCAGGATGCGAAAGCCTTCGGCATTGGCACCCTCGCGGCGCCGGCGGTCGAGATCGGCGGCAGGAATGGCGAGCAACGCACTCAGCCGCTGCCGCAAGGCCGGCCAGGCCTGCTCTGACACCTCCCGAGGCTGGATGTAGAGGCTGTAGGTGAGCCGGTTGGTGGCCAGCACCAGGCCATGGCGATCGAGCAGCCTGCCGCGGATGGGGTTGCGCGGCATCAGCCGAATGCGGTTCTCGTCAGACAGGGCGCGGTAGCGCGCTCCCTGGAGGATCTGCAGCGCCACCAGCCGCGTCAGCATGGCGCCGGCAAACAGCACCACGATCAACATCAGCCAGACGGTCTGACGCGACTGACCTGAACGGCGTTGCTGGGGCGGGGAGGCCAGCACCGTCAGGGGGTCTGCGCCAGCAGGGTCTCCAGCTGGGTCAGACGCTGCTCGAGGGCACCGAGGCGCGCCACCAGGGCGGCTTCGTCGCCGGGGCCGGGGGCGGGGGGCTCGGGTTCCACCCGCACGTCGACCTTCATCACCGGATTGCCCAGGCCCGGACTCAGCCGGTCGAGCCCCTGACGCAACTGGCTGGCCAGGGGCTCACCCTCGTTGCGCAGCTGGGTGAGCGGATCAGGACCCTCGTCGTCCCTGGAAAAGGCGGCGACCACATCTTTGAGGCCGCCCTTGCGGACCCGTTCCACCACGGCCACGCCGACCGGCAACAGCTCCTGCATCAGGGTCAGACGCAGCTTGTCGAGGGGATCGGCGGCCATCGGCGCTCCTGACAACCAGGGAGCATCAGTCTGACGCGTCAGCCCGCCTCAGCGCTGCTGCACCGGAGCCAGGCCCGGGGTGACGACCTGCTGGCGGCAGCTCTGCTGGGAGCCCCACCACCAACCCCCGCCCACGGCCAGCACCAGCGCGGCCGCCAGGGGCACCAGGGCCTGCCGGGTCACATCGAGGGCAGCCCACTCGAGCCAGGCCCGCAGCGAGCGCTCGCGATCGAAGCGACGCCGGGCCTTGGCCTCGGCCTGTTCACGGCGGCGCAGGGAGCGACCCACCCAGCGCTCGAAGGCCCGCTTCTTGGTGACGGCCATCTTGCGCTCGACCTCGAGCAGCAAGCCCGGGTTGAGGTCGGGGTTGAAGGTGCTGATCAGCTCGAGCGTCTTGAGAAACATCTCCACGGCGCCATCCTTGATGGCCCGCTCCTCCTCATCCAGCAGCTCCCAGTCGAGCTCGGGATAGAAGCGGGTGCGGTTGAGCCGGATCTGCTCCTCGTCGAGCTGACCGGGCTCCCTGAGCCAGCGGTCGGTGTTGGCGTCGAACCGACGCCAGTAGAGGAACGGATTGAGATAGATGGTCTTGCCGGCCAGCTGAATGCTGTCCTGCTGCAACCTGCGCTGCAGCTGCAGGTCCTGATCCGGAGTCGTCGCAGAAGAGACGGCGGTCACAGTGCCTGGGGTTGGGAACCGAGGGTACCCAACAGCGGCCCGCACCGCCATGGCCCTACTCCCACTCGATGGTGCCGGGGGGCTTGCTGGTGATGTCGAGCACGACGCGGTTGACGCCCTTGACCTCGTTGACGATGCGGTTGGAGATGGTCTCCAGCAGGTCGTAGGGCAGGCGCGACCAATCGGCGGTCATGCCGTCCTCGCTGGAGACGCAGCGCAGCACGATCGGGAAGGCATAGGTGCGCTTGTCGCCCATGACGCCGACACTGCGCACCGGCAGCAGCACCGCGAAGGCCTGCCAGATCTCGTTGTAGAGCCCCGCATCGCGGATCTCTTCGCGCACGATCAGATCGGCATCGCGCAGGATGTCGAGCTTGTCGTCGGTGACCTCGCCCAGGATGCGGATCGCCAGGCCGGGTCCCGGGAAGGGATGCCGACCGACGATCTCCTGGGGCAGACCAAGGCTGCGACCCACCTTGCGGACCTCGTCCTTGAACAGGCGGCGCAGGGGCTCGACCAGCTTGAACTGGAGGTCCTTGGGTAGGCCACCGACGTTGTGGTGGCTCTTGATCTTGACCGCGACGCGCTCGCCGGTCTTGGGGTCGACGTTGGTGCCGGCGCTCTCGATCACATCGGGGTACAGCGTTCCCTGCGCCAGGTAGTCGAAGGGGCCCAGGCGCTTGCTCTCCTCCTCGAACACGCGGATGAACTCGGTGCCGATCAGCTTGCGCTTCTCCTCGGGATCGGTGATGCCGGCGAGCTTGTTGATGAAGCGCTCGCGGGCGTTGATGTACTCGACGTTGATGTGGAACTTGCGGTCGAAGAACTCCATCAGAAACTCGGGCTCGCCTTTGCGCATGAAGCCCTGGTCGATGAACATGCAGGTGAGCTGATCACCGATGGCCCTGTGCAGCAGAAAGGCCAGGGTCGAGGAGTCGACGCCTCCCGAGAGGGCCAGCAACACCCGTTTGTCGCCGACCTGGGCGCGCACATCGGCGATCGCTTCGTCAATGAAGGCGTCGGTGGTCCAGTCGGCCTCACAGCCGCAGATGTGGTAGACGAAATTGCGCAGCAGCGCCATGCCGAAGGTGGAATGCACCACTTCGGGGTGGAACTGAACCCCATACAGATGCCGGCTGTGGTCGGCGACCGCGGCTTCGGGGGTGTTGTCGGTGTGGGCCAGGCGCACGAAGCCCTGGGGCAACCGCTCCACCGAATCGCCGTGGCTCATCCACATCGTCGAACCGTCTTCGACGTTGGTGAGCAGATCCACCGGATCGTCGACGTGCAACGGCGCCTTGCCGTACTCGGCGCGGCCGGCGGCCACCACCGAGCCCCCCAGCTGCTGCACCATCAGCTGCATGCCATAGCAGACCCCCAGCACCGGAATGCCCAGCTCCCAGAGGGCCGGATCACACAGGGGCGCCCCGGGCTCATACACGGAACTGGGACCACCACTGAGAATGATCCCCCTGGGAGCGATGCGGCGAAGCTCGTCGGCGCTGGTGGTATGGCTCATCACCAGCGAGAACACCTCGGTCTCCCGCACCCGGCGGGCGATCAGCTCCGAGTACTGCGATCCGAAATCGAGGATCACGATCGCCGGATGGCGGGAGGAACCCGAAGCTGCGTCGATGGGGGCGGTCATGACTTGCGCTCGCTGCCGGGCATTCGAACCAGCCTAGGAGCCACCCCCGTCGCTGGCTCCGAGCGCCTGCAGCAGGCCGCTGCCCAGCACCCCCTGGGCGCAGAGCCGGCGTTGCCGGTCAAACAGCACGGCCCCCACCCCGGGTCCGGCGTGACCGTGGCGCTGCAGGTAGGCAGCGCAGCGCTGTTCGATCGCCTGAGCGATCCGCCGCCGCAGGCGCGCAGCCAGGGCAGGCTCGAGCTGATCCAGCCGTTGCAGCGCCTCGTCGACGGTGCCGCAGGCGTGCACCGCCCGCAGCGGCTCACCGCTGAGGCCCTCCAGGGCCGCCAGGGCGGTGAGCACCTCGGCGCGGCCATCGGCCAGATGGTGGTGGGTGTGAAAGATCCCGCCCGCCAGCTTGATCAGCTTGCCCTGGTACCCGAACAACAGCAGCCGCTGCACCCCCGCCTCGGCCGCCGCCACCAGCAGCGGACCGATCCAGTTGCCCGCCTTGACCAGCAGCTCGGGGGGCAGACCCAGGCGCGGGGCCAGATCGAGGCCGTTCTCGCCGATCACCAGCACCAGCGCACCGGCAAAATCCGAGGCCGACGCCAGCGACCGCAGCTGGGCCAGGGCGACCTCGAGCTGCTCGGGCGCAGCACTGCGCTGCACCGCGGCCTGGGTCCCGATCAGGGCCAGACCGTCGACCACACCAAAGGCCGCATTGCTGGTGCGTGCGGCCAGCTGCCGCCCGGCCGGAATCACCAACCGCAGCTGCAGGGCGCGGCCCTGGGGCACCAGCGGCCGCAGGTTGCAGGCCAGCAGGGCGCGGGCATAGGCCGACAGGCAGGGGGCGCCGCTGGCCGCATGGAGGCCCACCCCCTCACCAGCCTCGAGCTGCAGCCAGTGGGCCTCGCTGGCGCCCGGCAGCTCGCTCCAGCGCAGGGCCACCCAGACCTGAAGGTTGCGGGTGAGATCGAGCACACCCGGCCCTGGATCGCACTGCGCCACCCCCAGCACCCAGCCATCGGCCAGGGGGGCGGCCGCCTGGACCGGCACCGTTGCCGTCTGCGGCTGATCGGGATCCAGCTGCAGCGCCTGCCGGGCCATGAACGGGTCGCCCCGCAGCACCTGCAGGGCGGCCCGGGCTGCGGCGCAGACCCAGACCGGCAGGGTGTAGCCAATGGACTCGCTGGTCACGGCACGGGCAGGGCTGGGGCACTCCGTTTTTTATGGTGGTCGATTGCGCCGCATCGGCGCCGCCGTTCGCCGCCCCAGCCGCCATGCAGGACAAGCTGACCCTGATGATTCCCGGCCCCACGCCGGTACCTGAAACGGTCCTGCAGGCGATGGCCCGCCACCCGATCGGCCACCGCAGCGCCGATTTTCAGACAGTCGTCAAGCGCACCACCGAGCAGCTGCAGTGGCTGCACCAGACCACCGGCGACGTGCTGGTGATCACCGGCAGCGGCACCGCCGCCATGGAGGCCGGCATCATCAACGTGCTCAGCAAGGGCGACAGGGTCCTCTGCGGCGACAACGGCAAGTTCGGCGAGCGCTGGGTCAAGGTCGCCCAGGCCTATGGCCTCGACGTGCAGGTGATCAAGGCCGAGTGGGGTCAACCTCTGGATCCGGACGCCTTCAAGGCCGCGCTTGAGGCCGACAGCGCCAAGGCGATCAGGGCGGTGATCCTGACCCACTCGGAGACCTCCACCGGGGTCATCAACGACCTGGAGACCATTGCCGGCCACGTCAAGGCCCACGGAACGGCCCTGACCATCGCTGACTGCGTCACCAGCCTGGGTGCCTGCAGCGTGCCGATGGATGCCTGGGGCATCGACGTGATCGGCTCGGGCTCCCAGAAGGGCTACATGATGCCGCCAGGACTGGCTTTCGTGGCCATGAGCGAGAAGGCCTGGGCCGCCTACGAGCGCTCGGATCTGCCGAAGTTCTATCTGGATCTGGGCAAGTACCGCAAAGCGGCCAAGGCCGACAGCAACCCCTTCACCCCGGCGATCAACCTGTACTTCGCCCTGGAGGCCGCCCTCATGATGATGCAGGCCGAAGGCCTGGAGGCGATCTTCGCCCGCCACAGCCGCCACCGCGCCGCCGCCCAGGCCGGCATGAAGGCGATCGGTCTGCCCCTCTATGCCGCCGAGGGCCATGGCAGCCCGGCGATCACGGCCGTGGCACCCGAGGGCATCGATGCCGAAACCCTGCGCAAGAAGGTCAAGGAGCGCTTTGACATCCTGCTGGCGGGCGGCCAGGACCACCTCAAGGGGCACGTGTTCCGCATCGGCCACCTGGGCTTCGTCTGCGACCGCGATGTGCTCACCGCCGTGGCAGCGATTGAGGCGACCCTGCAGGGACTGGGTCTGCACAAGGGCACCCCGGGAGCCGGCGTCGCAGCAGCCGCAGCGGCCCTGGGCGGCTAAGTTGTTCCATGGACAGAGAACTGGGCGACCAATTCTCTGTTTTTTGCGGGTGTAATTCAGTGGTAGAATGTCAGCTTCCCAAGCTGAACGTCGCCGGTTCGAGTCCGGTCACCCGCTTCAGGCTTGGCATAACGCATTCAGTTGCAAGACCGGTTGCAAGCCAAGTGGCTGGCGAACCGTTCAGGTGCGGGGTTTGATCAGCTGCAGCACCTGGGGGCTGCGACCGGCCAGGCGACGTTCGCAATCGAGCGACGCCAGGATCAGCTTGGCCGCGCCGCTGATGTCGCCCTGCTCTGCTGCTGCGCGGGCCTGAAAATCGCAGTCTGCGATCCGGCGTTCGAACTGTTGATCGTCTGCCATCACAGGCACAGGCTTGCGGGGATGCTGACGCAACAACGCTGATGTCTGCTGTGATGTCAGCGGGGATCGCTGCGGCGATGTCTGCAATGCCGGCATCTGGTTGGCAGGATTGTCTTCAGATTGTCCCAAAAGGACAGAAGCGATTCAACAACAACAAACCCGGCTCAGGTGCCGGGCTCCTCACAATTGCCTCCCAGGGCATCGATCTGACGACGCAGATCGGCCGAGCGAAGCTGATCGCCGCGGGTGAGGGCGACAGCCAGGGCGAACTCCAGTTTTTCAAGCTGGTGTTCGCCGGCGGTGTCACCGCCCTCAACGACCGAGGCTCCCTGGCCGGGCCTGGCGAGGCACGGTCCCAACCGACCCTGGCGTGACGCTGCCTGCGGCTGATGGGCAGACTGAGGATAAGCCATGGTTGACTTTCTTTTCATTCTGCCACCACTGCCCAGGGGGCGAAGGTTAAGGGCTGTATTGGGAATGCTCAGGCCGCGACGTCGTCCGCATCGTCCGCCTGATCTTGTTGATGCTCCTGATCGCCGGGATGGAGAACGGCGACCTCGGTGGCGAGCAGGGTGCGGCAGTCCTGCAGCAACCGCTCCACCTGATCGAGGCTGCTGAGCTCCTCGGCAGAGACCTGGGGTTCACGGGCCTGGACCTCCAGCGCCAGTTCCATGGCCGAGAAGCGTTGCTCCAGCCGCACCAGCCGATGCGAAAGCGCATGGATGGTCTCCGCCAGATCCTCCGTGCTGCGGGTGATGCGGAATGAAACCGATTCGGGAGCCATGGTGGCCTGGCAGGGAAAGCAGCCCGATGACAACACACCTGACCAGGTCGCTCAAGTCGCCTGCTGCTGCAGACTTGCGTCGATGACGTCCCCAGCCCTGACGCTGCTGCTGTATGGCCTGGCGGGCTGCACCGGGGGGTTGCTCGCCCTGCGCACCGGCATCCCCGCCGCACCCCTGGCCGGAGCCCTGCTGGGGGCCGCCCTGGTGAGCATCAGCGGGCGGCTGGAGGTGGCCGCCTGGCCGACCGGGACCCGCACCGCCCTGGAGATTGCGATCGGCACGGTGATCGGCACGGCCCTGACCGCCGCAGCGGTCAGCGAACTTCAGCAACTCTGGAAGCCGGCCCTGCTGATCACCCTGACCCTGGTGCTCACCGGGGTGGTGATCGGCCTGTGGTGCAGTCGCCTGCTGGGCATCGACCCGGTGGTCGCCCTGCTGGGGGCGGCGCCCGGGGGGATCAGCGGCATGAGCCTGGTCGGGGCCGAATTCGGCGTGGGTGCTGCCGTCGCAGCCCTGCATGCGGTTCGGCTGATCACCGTGTTGCTGGTGCTGCCCCTGGTGGTGAAACTGCTGCCCCAGCCCTGAGTCACCAGCTAGGACCTCGACAGCGGAATCTGGATCGATACGGTTGAGCGACATCGCCTGAGCTGAATCGCCATGCCCTGCGCCATGAGCCGCCAGCCACGCCCGCTGATCGCTGCTGCCCTGTTGATCGGTCTGCTGGGTGGCACCCTGCCCGCGGCGGCCCAGAGCCGGAGCAGCGATGCCGCGGCCTCTGGTGCTGCCGCATCTGGAGTTGCCGCATCGAGTGTTGCCGCAACCAGTGTCGAGAACACCCCGGGCGGCAAAGGGGCCAAGGTGTATTGCTTCATGCGTGCGGCCGGCAACACCCACCAGGTGAGCTGGGATGCGGCCTATGCCCTGATCAAACGGCAGAGCGACTCGCTGTTCAAGACCTCGCCCGAGCACGCTGCCGTGATGATCACCGAAGCCGTGGTCAACAACCCCAGTACCTTTCCCGATTGCGGCAAATTTCTCGGCGATCTGTACGCGAAGTGATCAGAGCCCTCCTGGCTGCAGCCCTGCCGCTGCTGCTGCTGAGCAGCTGCGGCGAGGCCGACCTGCCCCAGCGCAGACTGCAACCCGATGACTGCCTGCGCGACATCCGCCTCGACCAGTTGCCCCAGGCCATCGCCCGCTGCAATCAGGTGGTGGCAGCCTTCCCCGCTGACCCCGCCCCCCGCAACGAGCGGTCGGTGCTGCTGGCCCTGGCCGGCGATGACGCGGCTGCGTGCCGCGACATCGAGACGGCCCAGCGGCTGGTGGCGCGGGCAGCCCGCGGCAGCCTCGACAAGCTTCTGGTGTCTGAAGTGGCGATGCGCCAGCGCAGCTGTCTCAGCCAGCGCTGAACAGGTCCTGGACCATGGCCGCCAGGCGCTGGCGCTGGAGCCGGCGCTGACGACCATTGAGCACCACGGCGATGCGTTCGGCCTTGCTGGCGATCAGGCTGTCGACCAACTGATCGGCGACCCCGAGCTGCAACCAGTGGCATTGCAGCGCGGCAGCCATGCCGATGCGGTGGCAGCGATCCTCGGCCTGTTCGGCATCGCCGGGGGTCCAGGGTCGCTCCAGCAAGACCACGTGGCGGGCCCGATGCAGGGTGAATCCCAGCCCCCCCGTGCCATAGGTGGCCACGAGCAGGGGTAGCTCACCCCGCTGGAACCGGTCGACCTGACGCTGGCGCTCAGGGGCAGCCAGGGAACCCGTGAGCAGGGCTGAAGCGGCTTCGTCGGCCAGGGCCTGCTGCAACGCCCTGGCCGAGGCCACGAACGCCGTGAACACCACCACCGCCTCACCCCGGGCCAGCAGCGGGGCGATCAGGGCACGGGCCGCCGGCAATTTGTGCTGTGACGCCAGCTGGCGCAGGGCCGTGAGCGCCGCCAGAGCTTCGGCGTCTCGGCGCACCAACCCGAGCCGCGCCCGCTGGCGGTACTGCTCCAGGCACTGCTGAAACGCCTGGTCAAAGGCCCAGGCCTGGGCGGGTGCCAGCTCGACCGGCAGCAGGTGGCGCAGCTTTGGAGGCAGGTCAAGACAGTCCTGCTTGCGCCGATGCAGCAGCAGCGGGCGCACCAGCCGCTGCAGCTCCTGAAGCCGGGTGGCTCCCCTGGCCTGCCAGACCCGCCGACCGCCCTCGTCGCGCCAATGGCCGCCGCAGTAACGCTGCTCAAACCCGAACGGATCCTGGGCCAGGGGATGGCCGATGGCCGCCAGCAGGGGCAGCAGCTGGGCCGGCCGGCCGTTCTTCATGGGGGTTCCGGTGAGCAGCCAGCAGGCCCGCAGCCGCGGATGGCGGGCCAGGCGCAGCAGCGCCGCCGTGCGCTGGGCATGGCTGTTCTGGGCGAAGTGGGCCTCATCGGCAATCAGCACGCAGCCGGCCTGGGGCAGGTCCCTGGGCAGCGCCGCCCAGCTGTGCAGTTCCAGTCGCAACTGCAGCGCCGCCGCCTCCCGCTGCCAGTGGGCATGCAGTCCCACCGGGGCCACCACCACGACGCGGCAATCGGCCTGGCGCACCAGGGCGCGAGCCGCCGCCAGGGCCGTGACGGTCTTGCCCAGACCCATGGCATCGGCCAGCAGGGCACCCCGACGGGCCAGGAGCCAGCGGGCCCCGGCCCGTTGATGGGCAAACAGCCGGCGTCCATCGGGCAGGGCCTGATCCAGCTGGGCTGCCTCCACCAGGGCGCGATGGGGCGGCAGGGGCGGCAGCGGCTGCTCAAGCCAGGCGAGCCAGCGCTGCAGCTCGACTTCGACAACGAAGCGGTTGCCGAGGGCCTGCCGCAACGTGAGCCCTGCCTCCAGGGGAAACTGCCAGCAGCGCTGCCGGGCGCGCCAATGGCCCCGGGGCCGCACCGCCCGCAGCTGGGCCTGGGTGACGGCGTCAAAAGGACTGACCACCTCGATCAGGCCGGCGGCTCCGAGACGCAGCAAGCAGCGGTCAGCCGGCACGGAATCGGCGCAATTGCAGTGTTCGACACATTGACACCCCTGGCGGTGGCGGCAAACTGCCGCCAACCGAGACGCTGGCATGCACGCCCGGGATGCGGTCTTCCTTGAGGATCTCTGCCCAAAACTACGCGTGCGGCGATGGCGCCAGAACCTGCATCGGTACACCAACCAGTGCTGCATCTATTGCGGCCGGCCCTCGGAGTCGATCGACCACGTGCTGCCCCAGAGCCGGGGTGGCCTGAGCGTCACCGAAAACTGTGTGCCGGCCTGCCTCGCCTGCAACGGCCACAAAGGTGACGCCGATGCCTTCGGCTGGTACCGCCGCCAGAGCTTCTACGACCCGCGGCGGGCGATGGCGATCCGGGCCTGGACCGAGGGGGACCTGAAGCTGGCGATGCGTCTGCTGCAATGGGCCGAGCCGAAACCGGCGGTCACACCGCAGCAGCCCGATCACCAGACCCGGCAGGCCTCGGCACCGTTGTGGCGCTGGCAGATGGCCGCCTGATCATGGGGCTGCTCGGGAGCGATCAGCACCGCAGCCAGCGACAGCACCACCACCAGCAGCGCCGGGGCAGCCACAGGCGCCAGCCTTGAACTGGCAGTGTGGTCAACAGGCAGGAGCCGGCCACGACGGCGTCGTGGCTGGGACACCAGCGAACCACGCAGGGGCGCGACGGAACAGGATGCAACCATGGGTCTGGAGCTGACTAGTACAACTGTACTCAACCGGGGTGAGCCGGTCAAGCTGTTGGTGCTGGGGGGCGGCTACACCGGATCCAGACTGGCGGCGACGGCCGCCTGCCTTGGCATCGGCGGTGTGATCAGCCATCGCCAGGTCGATGCCCGACCCAAACCAGCGGCAGCCGGCTGGCAGCTGGTGGGTTTCGATTCGGGCAGCGGCGTGCTGCCCGGCGCCGAGGCCCTGGAGGGCATCACCCATGTGGTGAGCACGATCCCGCCCGATCGCCAGGGCGACGACCCGGTGCTGACCAGGCTGGCGGCGCCGTTGCAGAAGCTGCGGCCGCGCTGGCTGGGGTACCTCTCCACCACCGGGGTCTATGGCGACACCGGCGGCGCCTGGGTCAACGAGGATTCACCCTGCACACCGGGCCTTGAGCGCAGCCGCGCCCGCCTGCGCTGCGAACAGGCCTGGCAAGCCACGGGGCTGCCGCTGCAGATCTTTCGGTTGCCGGCGATCTATGGCCCGGGCCGCAACCCGTTCGGCGACCTGCGGGCCGGACGCAGCCGGCTGCTGCATCGCCCCGGCCAGGTGTTCTGCAGGGTGCATGTCGATGACATCTGCGGTGCCCTGCTGCACTGTCTGACCCTGCCCGCCGCCCAGCGGCCCCCGGTGGTGAATGTGGTCGACGATGCACCCTGCCCGGCCAGCGAGCAGCTCGGTTATGCGGCCCACCTGCTGGGCTGCAAGCTGCCGGAGGTGCAGCCGTTTGCCACGGCCCGGGCCAACCTGAGTCCGATGGCCCTGAGTTTCTGGCAGGAGAACCGACGCGTCAGCAATGCCCTGCTGTGCCAGCAGCTGGGCTACCGGCTGCGCTACCCCAGTTACCGCGAGGGACTGCGTGCCGCGCTGGCCGAAGAAGGGGCGCAACCCGACGGCGTGGAGGCAGGATCGGCCACGTAGGGGACCCCCAGGTCCTGGAGCAGACGCCCCCAACGCAGCTCGATCCAGCCCTTGCTCACCCCGGTCACCATCGCGAAACCGATCCCAGCCAGCAACATCCAGCGCAGCATGGCCCCCGCAACAGGAACTGAGGCCCCATCCAACTGCAGCGGCGGCCCCCTGGCCATCGCCCTGGGCGATCCGGCCGGCATCGGTGCCGAAGTGACGCTGAAGGCGCTGGCCACCGATCGCTGGCTGCGGGCCCCGGAACCACCGGTGCTGGTGGGCTGCCGCCGCTGGCTCGAGGGCTGCTACAGCGAGCTGCGTGAAGCCTGCGACGCCCCCCTGCGGGATCCAGCCACCCTGGAGATCGTCGACCTGCCCCTGGGCGAGCCGGTCAGCCCGGGCCACAGCGACGCCGCCTGCGGCGATGCCTCGTTTGGCTGGCTCAACCATGCCACCGCGCTGGTGCAGAGCGGCCGCTGCCGGGCCCTGGTGACGGCACCGATCGCCAAGGCCAGCTGGCATGCCGCCGGCCACGCCTATCCCGGGCAGACCGAACGCCTGGCCGAGCTGGCCGGCGTGAATGAGGCAGCGATGCTGTTCACGGCGCGCGCACCCCAGGGACACTGGCGCTTCAACACGCTGCTGGCCACAACCCACATCCCCCTGGAGACGGTGCCGGCGGCCCTGGATGGGGCACTGATCGGCCGCAGACTGGACACGCTGCTGGCCTTCTGCCGCCGCTTCAACCCCAGGCCCCATCTGGTGGTGGCCGCCCTCAACCCCCATGCCGGGGAGGCGGGCGCCCTGGGCACCGAGGAGCACGACTGGCTCAACGCCTGTCTGGCGGCGTGGCAGGCCCGCCATCCCGACGTGCGGCTGGAGGGACCGATGCCCCCCGACACCTGCTGGCTGGGGGCCGCCCCGGCCTGGCAGGGACAGGGCCGGGGTGCCGATGGCTACCTGGCCCTGTACCACGACCAGGGCCTGATCCCGGTGAAGCTGCTGGCGTTCGACGCTGCCGTGAACACGACCCTGGGACTGCCGTTTCTGCGCACCTCACCGGATCACGGCACGGGTTTTGCCATCGCCGGACGGGGCATCGCCCGCGCCATCAGCATGGAGGCCGCCCTCGAGACGGCCTGCGAGCTGGGCTGACGTCAGCCCGGCTTGACCCGCATCAGCACCTGTCCGAACTCAACCGGGGTGCCGTTCTCGACCAGGATCTCGACCACTTCACCGCTGACCTCGGACTCGAGCTCATTCATCAGCTTCATGGCCTCGAGGATGCAGACCGTCTGGCCGCTGGTGATGCGGGCGCCCACCTCGACAAAGGAGGGTTCGCCCGGGGCCGGCGAGCGGTAGAAGGTGGCGACCATCGGAGCGGTGATCTCCAGCAGATCCCCCCTCACGGCCGGTGCTGCCGGCGGTGGCGCCGAGGGCGACTGGGCCGGTGCTGCGGCAGCCATCGCCACCGGTGCGGCGGGCAGGGCCGCGGCCAGGGGGGCCTGGATCACCTGGGGTGGCGCCCCGGGCAGGTTGCGCCGCACCTCGAGCCGGAAGTCATCGCCCTCGAGCCGGAGCTCCTGGATGTCGCTCTCCCCCAGCAGGGCCAGGAGCTTGTGAAGCTGATCGTGGTCGAGCTGCATGGCGGTCAGTTCTCGCGGCCGAGATAGCTGTCGGTGCGGGTGTCGATCTTGATCTTCTCGCCGATCGAGAGGAACAGGGGAACCATCACCTGGGCACCGGTTTCCACGATGGCGGGCTTGGTGCCACCGGTGGCCGTGTCGCCCTTGACGCCGGGGTCGGTCTGGGTGATCTCGAGCACCACCGAATTGGGAAGCTCCACTTCGAGGGGCTTGCCGTTCCAGGCGACGACGTTCACCTCCATGCCCTCCTTGAGGTATTTGCGGCTCTCGCCGATCTGCTTGGCGGTGAGGCGGGTCTCCTCGTAGCTGGCCATGTCCATGAAGACGTAATCGTCGCCTTCCATGTAGGTGTGCTGCAGGGTGCTCTTCTCCAGCACGGCCTGGGGCACGGTCTCGCCGGCGCGGAACGTCTTCTCCACCACGTTGCCGCTCTGCACCGCCTTGAGCTTGGTGCGCACAAAGGCCGATCCCTTGCCGGGCTTCACATGGAGGAACTCAACGACGCGCCAGACCTGGCCATCCAGCTCGATCGAGGTACCGGTTCGAAAGTCGTTGCTGGAGATCATTCCGGCGGGTCGGATCTGGCGGATTGTACGGCTGGCTACCGGATCCGCCCCGTGGACGCGGCAGCGGGCGCCGAAAGGCTGTGCCAAAGTCCGCCCAGCGACTGCAAAAGCATGGAGCGGCGCGAGCGCAACGCAGCCGGGCCCTGGTCAACCCTGCTGACCCTGGTGCTGGCCCTTGGGGTGAGCCTGGGCGTGGCCGGGTGCCTGACCCCGGAGACAGCCCTGGCCGCCCTGCCCGAGGGCAATGCGGTCAAGGATCCCAGCGCCATTCTGCGCAATGCTCTGCCGGTCAACGCGCCCGATCTGCAGGACCTGCAACGGCGCCTGGAAAGCACCAGTGATGACCTGCGCGCCAAGCGCTGGAATGCCCTGGTCAACACCACCAGCCGCAGCCAGGCCCTGCTGAGCACCCGGCGCCTGGCGATCGTGGCGGCCGTGCCTGCCGAACAGCGCGACAGGGCCGAGGCCCTGCTCGACCAGCTGGGGCCCCAGCTCGGCGCCATGGCCGACACGGCCCAGGCCGAGCAACGCGATCCCTTCCTCGACGCCCGTCGCAGCGCCCTGGGCACCATCGGCGCCCTCGAGGAGCTGCAGGTTCAGGCCTTCCCGTTTGCCATTCCGGCGGAATTCGACGCTCTGCCGCGGCTGCTGGGCCGCGCCACCGTGGCGATCGAGACCAACAAGGGCACCCTCACCACGGTGATCGACGGTTACAACGCTCCCCTGACCGGCGGCGCCTTCGTCGATCTGGTGCAGCGCGGCTTCTACGACGGACTGCCCTTCATCCGCGCCGAAGACTTCTACGTGCTGCAGACGGGGGACCCCAAGGGCCCTGAGGAGGGCTACATCGACCCGCGCAGCAAGCAGCCGCGCACCGTGCCCCTGGAGATCCGCATCAAGGGTGATGACGCCCCCATCTACAACCTGACCTTCGAGGACGTGGGACGCTTCAAGGCCGAAGCCGTGCTGCCCTTCGCCACCTACGGGACCCTGGGCTGGGCCCACTCGGATGAGCAGCTGGATGACGGCTCCTCGCAGTTCTTCTTCTTCCTCTACGAGGCGGAACTCACCCCCGCCGGCCTCAACCTGGTCGATGGCCGCTACGCAGCCTTCGGCTACGTGGTCGACGGCATGGATGTGCTCGAAGAGCTCAGCGTCGACGACACAATCATCAAGGCCAGGGTGATCGACGGCGCCGACAATCTCAAGGCCCACGCCTGATTGCTCCGCCGGCAGACGCCAGCGCTTGTTGCCGTCATCGCTGACTGGCAGGACGGCGGTGACCCGATGGGTCAGGGCGATCGATCTCCTTCCAACCGCTCAGAAAACCCGCCAGATTTCTGGCGTGTTTTTTAAGCATGCGCAGATCGAGACCCACAGCCCCGATCCACCGGAGCGATCCAGAGCCCGATTCAACGATCGGTGCCCTGGGCCCGACCCAACACCCCGCCGTTGGGTACCAGCCTTTCGATCTCAGCGGTTGACTCGCCGGGCTTCGTGCAAGGGCCCATGCCCATGCACCAGAGACAACAACCGGCAGGTGCACCAAAAAAAAACCGCCCGGTGGGGCGGTTTCTTGGGGAACTTTCGTGGGGAAGTTTCCGAAAGCGGTTTGGTGGAGCAGTTTCCGAAGGCGGATGCTGTGTGATCAGGCCAACGGAATCACTTCCAGTTCTTGGCGACGATCTCGGCGAGATCGACAACCCGCTGGCTGTAGCCCCACTCGTTGTCGTACCAGCAGACGATCTTGACCATGTTGCCGCCCATCACCAGGGTGAGGTCGGCGTCGACGATGGTGCTCTCGTCGGTGCCGGCGTGATCGCTCGACACCAGGGGCAGATCGCAGTACTTGATGATGCCCTTCATGCCGTTTTCAGAGGCGGCCTTGAGGACGGCATTGACCTCCTCGGCGCTGGTGTCGCGGCCGGTCTCGAAGACCATGTCGCAGACCGACACGTTGGGGGTGGGTACGCGCAGGGCGATGCCGCTCAGCTTGCCCTTGACCTCGGGATAGACCAGGGCCACGGCCTTGGCGGCGCCGGTGCTGGTGGGCACGATGTTGACGGCGGCGGCACGGGCACGGCGCAGGTCGCGGTGGGCGGCATCAAGGATGCGCTGGTCACCCGTGTAGCTGTGGGTGGTGGTCATCGTGCCCTTGACGATGCCGAAGGCCTGGTCGATCGTCTTGACGATCGGCGCCATGCAGTTGGTGGTGCAGCTGGCGTTGCTGAGGATGTCCCAGTCTTCGTGGCGGTACTGATCGGCATTGACGCCGACCACGAATGTGCCGACCTTTGCACCCTTGCCGGGGGCGGTGAGGATCACCTTGCGGGCACCTGACTCGAAGTGCTTGCTGGCACCGACGTCATCGTTGAACACACCGGTTGACTCGATGACCAGATCGACGCCCCAGTCCTTCCAGGGAAGGTTGGCTGGATTGCGGTCGTAGAAGGTCTTGATGGTCTTGCCGTTGATGATGATCGTGTCTTCAGTGGTGGACACCTCGGCGTTGCGCAGGGGGCCCAGCATCGAGTCGTACTTGAGCAGGTGCGCATTGGTGGTGGTGTCACCCGAGCCATTGATTCCGACCACTTCGATGCCGGTGTTGGCCCCCCGACTCAGCCAGCAACGCATGAAATTGCGACCGATCCGGCCGAATCCATTGATCGCAACGCGCAAGGTCATGGCAGGGAGCGACGAAAGCCGCTAGGAAAGGTGGTTTTGGCGGCCGATCATACAGAAATCAACTTGCCTTTCCCCACCTGAATCCGGGCGCCTTTCAAACGCAGGGTCAGGAGCGACGCAACTCGTAAAGGACAGGGGGCCGATCCGGCCTTAATTTCTGATGCAGATCGGACCGGCCCGGGTCCTTCATTCCAGCCCCATCCCGCACCCCGTCAGGAGACGCCCTTGGCCCCATCGCTCGATCGTCGCCAGCCTCTCCACTTCATCGGGGTCGGCGGTATCGGCATGTCGGCCCTGGCCGGGATCCTGGCCCAGCGCGGTTTCAGCATCACCGGCTCAGACAGCCGCGACAACGCCGTGCTCACCCAGCTGCGCCAGCTGGGCGTGCGGGTGTTTCGCCAGCAGAGCGCCGGCACGATCGCCGCGATCCGCAGCGGCACCTCAACCAGCCCTGCCGTGGTGATCAGCTCGGCCGTGCCCGAGACCAACCCCGAACTGCGGGCCGCACGGCAGGCCGGCCTCAGCATCTGGCACCGGGCCGACGTGCTGGCAGCCCTGATCAACGCCCAGCCGTCGATCGCGGTGGCCGGCAGCCACGGCAAGACCACCACCAGCTCGCTGATCGCCACCCTGCTGGCCGCCACGCACCACGACCCCACCGCCGTGATCGGCGGCATCGTGCCGGCCTTCGGCAGCAACGGCCGCAACGGCGACGGCCGACTGCTGGTGGCCGAAGCCGACGAATCCGACGGAACCCTGGTCAAATTCAGGGCTGAGCTGGGGCTGATCACCAACCTGGAGCTGGATCACACCGATCACTACCCCAACCTCGAGGCCCTGATCGGCACCATGCAGCGGTTCAGCCGCCAGTGCCGTCAGCTGCTGGCCAACCACGACTGTCCGGTGCTGCGCCGGCACTTCAAACCCCAGCACTGGTGGTCGACCCAGCAGAGCGAAGGCGTCGCGTTCGCCGCCCTGGCCCGGCAGAGCCGGGGCGATGGCACCGAAGCCGAGTTCTACGAACAGGGCCAGCGCATGGGCATCCTGCAGGTGCCGTTGCCGGGCCTGCACAACCTCAGCAACGTGACCGGCGCCGTGGCGGCCTGCCGGCTCGAGGGGGTCTCGTTCGCCGAGCTGCAACAGGCCGTGGCCCGCCTGCAGGCCCCGGGCCGTCGCTTCGATTACCGGGGCACCTGGGAGGGCCGTCTGGTGGTCGATGACTACGCCCACCACCCCAGCGAGGTGGCCGCCACCCTGGCGATGGCGCGGTTGATGGTGAGCAGCGGCCGCAGCCCCCTGCCGCAGACACCGAAACGGCTGCTGGGAATCTTCCAGCCGCACCGTTACAGCCGCACGGCCGAATTTCTCGCGGGGTTCGCCCAGGCCCTGAGCACCGCCGACGCCCTGGTGCTCGCCCCCCTGTACAGCGCCGGCGAGCAACCGATCCAGGGGATCGGCAGCGCCGCCCTGGCCCGCGAGATCGCACGGCTCAACCCCCAGCTGGCGGTGGCCGTGGCCGACAGCAATGATGAGCTGACCGCCCTGGTGGCTGAGCTGAGCCGCCCCGGCGATCTGGTGCTGGCCATGGGCGCCGGCGACATCAACGGACTCTGGGACCGGCTCAACCGGCTTCACCCCGGCGATGAGGCTCCTGTGCTGCTGGCCGCCTGAGGTGCGCACACCGGCCGGTCTGCAGGGCCAGGTGCCGCTGCGGGACTTCACCACCTGGAAGGTGGGCGGCCCCGCTGAGTGGCTGGCCGAACCCGCCGATGCGCACGAGCTGGTGCAGCTGGTGGCCTGGGGCCACCGCCAGGGGCTGGCTCTGCGCAGCATCGGCGCCGGCTCCAACCTGCTGGTGGCCGACCAGGGGGTGAGCGGCCTCACCCTCTGCCTGCGGCGCCTGCAGGGCAGTCAGCTCGATGGCAGCACGGGCCTGGTCGAAGCCCACGCCGGCGAACCGATCCCCACCCTGGCCCGCAAGGCGGCCCGGCTGGGCCTGGCGGGGCTCGAGTGGGCCGTGGGCATCCCCGGAACCGTGGGCGGGGCCGTGGTCATGAACGCGGGCGCCCAGGGCGGCTGCATCGCCGATTGCCTCGAATCGGTGCGCCTGCTGGATCCCGCCGATCCGGAAGCGACCGTGGAGCTGCCCGCCGCGGCCCTCGGCTTCGCCTATCGCCACAGCCGCCTGCAACAGGAACCGTGGGTGGTGGTGAGTGCCCGCTTCAGGCTGGAGAGCGGCCACGACCCGGCGGCGGTGAGCGCCCGCACCAGTGCCAATCTGCACAGCCGCACCAGCAGCCAGCCCTACCAGCAACCCAGCTGCGGCAGTGTGTTCCGCAACCCGGAACCGCTCAAGGCGGGCCGCCTGATCGAGGAGCTCGCGCTCAAGGGTCTGCGCATCGGTGATGCCGAGGTCTCACCGGTGCACGCCAACTTCATCGTCAACCGCGGCCAGGCCCGGGCCACCGACATCGCCGCCCTGATCGCCCTGGTGCAGGAGCGGGTGCAGGAGGCCCACGGAATCGGGCTGGAGACCGAGGTCAAACGGCTGGGGTTCTAGCCTGCGCCGAACGACACCTTCGGCATGGCCGGCTTCGGACTCCCCAACTTCGGCCAGCTGACCGAGGCTTTCAAGAAAGCGCAGCAGATCCAGCAGGACGCCCAGAAGCTGCAGGAGGAGCTCGATGCCATGGAGCTCGAGGGCAGCACTGCCGACGGACTGGCCAGCATCTGGCTGTCGGGCAACCAGCAGCCCCTGCGGGTGCGCCTCAGCCCCGAGCTGCTGAGCCAGGGCAGTGAGGCCGCCGAGGCCGCCGTGCTGGAGGCCCTGAAGGCGGCCTACGACCGCTCCACCGGCACCATGAAGGAGCGCATGGAAGAGCTCACCGGCGGTTTGAATCTCAACCTTCCTGGCTTGGGTGGTTGAGTTCGGCGTCGGCCTGCTGGCGCTGACCCCGACGCGACTGCTGGCGGTACTGGGCCGCCAGGCGGGGCTCAACCCGGTTGCCCCGCTGGCGCAGGCTGCCGGCTGAGCCGGTTCTGGCGGGCGCGTCAAAGCGCTGGGCAGCGGCCAGCAGCTCCTGCAGGGTCTGGCTGTACAGGCTGTGGCGGTCCCAGCCTGAGCCCACGGCGCACCCGGGCTCACCCTGATGCAGGCAATCGCCGAACTGACAACGCCGGTCGGCCGGGGCCGTGCGCAACTCCGGAAAGCAGGCCATCAGGGCCGTCGGGTCGGCCGGCAGGACCGGCCGGTTGAAACCCGGCGTGTCGGCCAGCAGAGCGCCCTCGGCCAGGGCAAACAGCTCCACGTGGCGGGTGGTGTGCCGGCCCCGCTGCAGGCGCCCCGACACCGCTGCCACCCGCAGCTCAAGGGCCGGGATCAGGGCATTGATCAGGCTGCTCTTGCCCACCCCGGAGGGCCCGCACAGCACCGCGAGCCCGGGCTGGCTGAGGCGTTGCCGCAGGGGCTCCAGGCTGGCCGGCTCGCGGCTCGACACCGCCATGGCGGCATACCCCCAGGCCAAGGCGCGCTGCAGCCACTGCTGCACCAGCACGGGCCCGCCCAGGTCGGCCTTGCTGAACACCAGATCCACCGCCGCCCCTGACTGCTCGGCCGTGATCAGAAAGCGGGTCAGCTGCAGCGGATCGATGGGGGGTTCCGCCAGGGCGACCACCACCACCACACGGCTGACGTTGGCCACCGGCGGGCGTTCGAGCACCCGCTGACTGGGCTCGACCGCCGCCACCGCGGCCCGGCCGGCGGCCCAGTCGATGCCGTCGAGCTGGACCCAGTCGCCCACCCGGATCGCCTGGCCGCTCTTGGCAAGCCGGGTGCGCCGGGTGCAGAGCAGGCGCTGCTGGCCAGCGGGTCCCGGCTGATCGAGGCTGACCCAGCAGAAGTTGGCCAGCAGGGCCACCACCTGACCGCGACGGGGCGGTTCAGCCATCGACCGTGACGCGCAGCAGCACCGCCCCACTGTCGATGGGATGGGGCTCAACGACCACCCCATGGCCGGCATTCAGCAGACCCTCGCTGACCATCTGCTCGGGCTCGCCGCGGTCGAGGCTGACCTGCAGCGTCGCACCGGGAGCCAGACCCTCGAGGGCCAGCTTGGTGCGGATGTAATTGCGGGGGCAGGGGGTACCCCGCAGGTCGAGCTCAGTCACGCTGGCCGAACAGGCCACCGAACAGGCCGCTGCGGTGGTGGGTCTTGTGCCCCTTGCGGCTGTGGTGACCGGCCAGCTCCTCGAGCAACTGACGCTCATCGGCGCTGAGCCTGGTGGGCAGCTGCACCTTGACGGTGAACAGGTGGTTGCCGCGGGCGACCGGATTGCCCAGCTTGGGCACACCCTTGCCCGCCAGGGTCAGCACCGCCCCGGGCTGGGTGCCGGCGGGAATCTCCAGATGCTCGCTGCCATCGACCGTTTCGACCTCGATCGTGTCGCCGAGGATCGCCTGGAGGTAGCTGAGGGTGACCTCGGAATGGATCTGGAGCCCGTCGCGACGCAGATGGGGATGGCTCTGGACGCTGAGAAACACATACAGATCGCCGGGCGGACCGCCCCGCTGGCCGGCATTGCCCTCGTTGGCCACGCGCAGGCGGGTGCCGGTGTCGACACCGGCCGGAATGTTGATGCGCAGGGTCTTGCGCACCTGCTGCAGACCCTGACCACCGCAGGCCTGACAGGGATCGGCGATCACCTGCCCCGCCCCCTCGCAGCTGGGGCAGGGGGCCACCTGGGTGAAGCTGCCGAAGGGGGTGCGGGTGGCGCGCCGCACCTGGCCGGCGCCGCCGCAGGTGCTGCAGGTCACCGGACCGCTGCCGGCCTTGGCACCGCTGCCGCTGCAAGTGCCACACGCTTCGAGATGCCGCAGCTGCACCTCCTTTTCGACCCCGGTGATCGCCTCGCTGAAGCTGATGCCGAGATCGAGGCGCAGGTCATCACCCTGGCGCGGGCCGCGGCGTCGCTGGCCACCGCCAGAGCCGCCCACGCCCCCGCCGAAACCGCTGAAGAAGGTTTCAAACAGGTCGGCGAAGCCACCCATGTCGCCCATATCGGGCATGCCACCGCCGCCGAGACCGGCCTCGCCGAACTGGTCGTAGCGGGCACGGGTCTGGGGGTCACTGAGCACCTCGTAGGCGCGGCCGATCTCCTTGAATCGGTCTTCGGCTCCAGGATCCTTGTTGACATCCGGGTGGTACTGCCGTGCCAGACGCCGGTAGGCCCGCTTGAGGGTGTCGGCGTCAGCGTCACGGCTGACCCCCAGGAGGTCGTAGTAGTCGGCCATCAGCCGGCCTGCTCCTGGGACTGATCAGCAGGACCGGGGCCCATCGACACCTTGACCAGGGCATGGCGCAGCACCCGGCCGTTGAGCTGATAGCCGCGCTGCAGTTCTTCGATGACCACATCCTCGGGATGCTCGTCACTCGGTTCGCGCATGACCGCCTCGTGCAGGGTGGGGTCGAAGGGCTCGCCCTCGACGCGCATCGGCGACACACCGAGCTGTTTGAACACATCGACCAGCTGCTTGTAGAGGCCCTGGTAGCTGCGGTGCAGGGTCTGGGCTTCCTCGTGCTGGGGGTTGAGCTGCTGACGGGCGCGGTCGAAGTTGTCGACCACGGGCAGGATCTCGCTGAGGGTGGTGCAGGCGATCTGCACCCGCTGATCCTCGAGATCGCGGCTCTGGCGCTTGCGGTAGTTGTCGAAATCAGCGGCCAGACGCATGTACTGACCGTTGAGGTTGTCGAACTGCTCGCGCAGGGTGCCCAGCTCCTGCTCGAGCTGGGCGGCCCGGGCCGCAGGATCGGCCGCGGCGTCGCTGGCGCCGGCCTCACTGGCCGTGCCTTCGCCGGCGCCGACGTCGGGGCCCGAGTCGGCCGGGGATGGTGCCGCCTCGCCGGCAGGCCCCTCGCTCAGGGTGTCGGGCTGGGACTCCACAGAACCCGCAACGGTGTCTTCGCTGCTCATGCTGACGCCCACGACAATCGGTTCTAGACATGTTGGAGCGCCGGGGCCGCCTCCCACAAGCGGCGGAAGCCCGCACCTCTGTTCCTCGACCATGACCCAGAGCCCGACCCGGCCGGTGCCCGATGCCACCAGCCCCGAGCAGCAGCGTCTGGAGGTGGAGCTGCTGCTGCGGCAACCGGTGCTCGACGGCGACGACCTGGCCCACGCCGACCCGGCGCTGCTGGGGCCGGCCGGGGTGATGGCGCTGGAGCGGGCCCGCAGCCTGATCTGCCTGCCGCTGAGCCGCCGCAGCGGCGCTCTCGAGGTGGCCATCCCCAGCTACTGGGGTCCCGAGGAGCGGCAGGGGCTGCTCGCCGAGCTGGGCCCGAGTGGCCTGGGCATCGCCCTGCGCCTTGCCCTGGCCAGTGACATCGACGCGGCGCTCGAAGGCCTCGCCAACCCGCCCAGCCCACCCGCGGCGATCGCGGCCGCAGAACCGGTGCGTTCGATCTTCGACGAGCTGGATCTGCCCAACGAGGGCCTGCAGCAACCGGAGATCAGCGACGTGGAGGACCTGGAGTCCTCCGCCATCGCCCAGGGCAACGCCTCACCGGTGGTGAGCCTGGTGGACCGGATCCTGATGGAAGCGATCGACGCCGGCGCCAGCGACATCCACGTGGAGCCCCAGGAGCTGGGTCTGGAGATCCGCTTTCGCCTTGATGGCGTGCTCCACAAACAGTTCGAGGATCTGCCCAGGACCCTGACCCCGGCGGTGACCTCCCGCCTGAAGATCATGGCGGACCTGGACATCGCCGAACGGCGCCTTCCCCAGGACGGACGGATCCGCCGGCTCTACAAGGGGCGCAAACGGGATTTCAGGGTCAGCACCCTGCCGAGCCGGCACGGCGAGAAGATCGTGATGCGCCTGCTCGACAGCTCGGCCACCCAGCTGGACCTCGACAGCCTGATCACCAACCCCGCCACCCGGGCCATGGTGCGCGACATCGGCGCCAAGCCCTTCGGGATGATCCTGGTGACCGGGCCCACCGGCTCCGGCAAATCGACAACGCTCTATTCGGTGCTGGCCGAACGCAACAGCCCCGGCATCAACATCTCGACCGTCGAGGACCCGATCGAGTACAGCCTGCCCGGCATCACCCAGACCCAGGTGAACCGGGACAAGGGCCTGGACTTCAGCACGGCGTTGCGGGCCTTCATGCGCCAGGACCCGGATGTGCTGCTGGTGGGCGAGACCCGCGACCTGGAGACGGCCAAGACGGCGATCGAAGCCGCCCTCACCGGCCACCTGGTGCTCACCAGCCTGCACTGCAACGATGCCCCCAGCGCCATCGCCCGACTCGACGAGATGGGCGTGGAGCCGTTCATGGTGAGCGCCTCGCTGCTGGGAATCGTGTCGCAGCGCCTGCTGCGGCGGGTCTGCACCAGCTGCCGCGAGAGCTACCGCCCCAGCCCGGAGGAACTGAGCCGGTTCGGCCTGCTGGCCAGCAGTGAAACCAACGTGACCTTCTTCAAAGCCCGCACGGCGCCGGCGGCGGCCCGGGGCAGCTGTGCCGTCTGCCATGGCTCGGGCTACAAGGGCCGGGTCGGGGTCTATGAGGTGCTGCGCATGAACGAGGCCCTGGCGGCCGCCACGGCCAAGCGGGCCACAACCGACCAGCTGCGGCGCCTGGCCCTCGAGAGCGGCATGAAATCGCTGCTGGGCTATGGCCTCGATCTGGTGCGGGAAGGCCACACCACCCTCGACGAGGTGGAGCGCATGCTGCTCACCGATTCGGGTCTGGAATCGGAACAGCGGGCCCGGGCCCTCAGCAGCCTCACCTGCAAGGGCTGCGGTGGCGGTCTTCGGGATGAATGGCTCGAATGCCCCTACTGTCTGACCAGCCGCTAGGGACGGCCATGGCCATCTCCATGGAGAGCCTGATGGAGCAGCTGGTCGCCAACGGCGGCAGCGATCTCCATCTCAGCGCCGAGCTGCCCCCCTATGGCCGATTCAATGGCCAGCTGCGGCCGATGCAGGAGGAGGTCCTCGATGAGGAAGCCTGCAACCGCCTGATCTTCTCGCTGCTCAACAACAGCCAACGCAAACAGCTCGAGCAGACCTGGGAACTCGATTGCTCCTATGGCCTGCGGGGGGTGGGCCGATTCCGGGTCAACGTCTACCGCCAGAAGGGCAGCTACGCCGCCTGCCTGCGGGCCCTGGGCAGCCGGATTCCTTCACTCGAAAGCCTCGGACTGCCGCCGGTGGTCGAGGAGATGGGCCGCATGCCCAAGGGCCTGGTGCTGGTCACCGGACCCACCGGATCGGGCAAGACCACCACCCTGGCGGCGATTCTCGAGCACATCAACCAGACCCGCGCCGAACACATCCTGACGATCGAGGATCCGATCGAGTTCGTCTACACAAGCCAGCGCAGCGTGTTTCACCAGCGCGAGGTCAACGAGGACACCCGCAGCTTCGCCAATGCCCTGCGCGCCGCCCTGCGGGAGGACCCCGATGTGATCCTGGTGGGGGAGCTGCGCGATCTGGAGACGATCCAGCTGGCGATCAGCGCCGCTGAGACCGGTCACCTGGTGTTCGGCACCCTGCACACCAGCTCGGCCGCCCAGACCGTCGACCGCATGGTGGATGTGTTTCCACCGGCCCAGCAGACCCAGATCCGGGTGCAGCTGAGCAACAGCCTGCTGGCGGTGTTCGCCCAGACGCTCTGCCGCCGCCTGGACCCCCAGCCGGGGCAGTTCGGTCGCGTCATGGCCCAGGAGATCCTGGTCAACACCCCGGCCATCGCCAACCTGATCCGCGAGGGCAAGACCGCCCAGCTCTATTCACAGCTGCAGACCGGCGGGCAGATGGCCATGCAGACCCTCGAGAAGGCGCTGTCGGCACTGGTGCTCGGCCAGGAGGTGTCACTGGAGGAGGCACTCAACAAGACCACCCGTCCGGAAGAGCTGCGACGGCTGGTCAACCAGCCGCAGTAAGCCAGCCGCAGCAAGCCCCCGTGCCCGCCTTCGTCGCCACCTTCAGGAACAGCCGCGGCAAGGTCGAATCGCTGACGCTCGAGTCGGCCGATGCGACGACCGCCCGACGGGACCTGCGGCGCCGCGGCATCCAGGTCGACAGCCTCGAGCGGCGCAGCGCGTCGTCAGCACCGCAGCAGAGCGGATCCGGCAGCGCCGGCAGCAGAAAGGCCGGCCTGGCCACGCTGCTGGAGAGCCGGCCCGGAATCCGGGAGAAAGCGGTGTTCGCCAGCAAGCTGGCGGCCCTGGTGGATGCGGGCGTGCCGATCGTGCGCAGCATCGAGCTGATGGCCCAGCAGCAGAAGATGCCGCTGTTCAAGCGGGCGCTGCAGGGGATCAGCCTCGATGTCAATCAGGGCATGGCCCTGGGCCCGGCGATGCGGCGCTGGCCCCAGGTGTTCGACAAGCTCAGCATCGCCATGGTCGATGCCGGCGAGGCGGGCGGCGTGCTCGATGAATCGCTGCGGCGTCTGGCCAAGCTGCTGGAGGACAACGCCAAGCTGCAGAACCAGATCAAGGGGGCCCTGGGCTACCCGGTGGCGGTGCTGGTGATCGCCGTGCTGGTGTTCCTGGGCATGACGATCTTCATCATTCCCACCTTCGCCGGGATCTTTGACGACCTGGGGGCCGAACTGCCCCTGTTCACCCAGCTGATGATCGATCTGAGCGGGCTGCTGCGCTCGCCGTTCGCCCTGCTGCTGCTGGGTGCCCTGGCCGCCGGGGTGGTGCTGTTCCTGCGCTACTACGCCACCCCCCACGGTCGCCGCCGCGTCGACGGCCTGGTGCTCAGGATCCCCCTGTTCGGCGACCTGATCCAGAAGACGGCCACGGCCCAGTTCTGCCGCACCTTCAGCTCGCTGACGCGGGCCGGGGTGCCGATCCTGATGGCCCTCGAGATCGTGCGGGAGATCACGGGCAACAGCGTCATCAGCGACGCCATCAACCAGAGCCGCGACGATGTCACCCAGGGCATTCCCCTGAGCATCGCCCTGGCCAGCAAACAGGTGTTCCCCGAGATGGCCATCGGCATGCTGGCCATCGGCGAGGAAACCGGCGAGCTCGACGCCATGCTCTCCAAGGTGGCCGACTTCTACGAAGACGAGGTGGGCGCCACGGTCAAGGCGATCACCGCCATGCTGGAGCCCGCCATGATCGTGATCGTGGGGGGCATCGTGGGCTCGATCCTGCTGGCCATGTACCTGCCGATGTTCTCGATCTTCGATCAGATCAAGTAACGCGGCTCAGGTCGGGTT